>JAEEGL012274556.1_pt1 | contig 15458 bp, 11 predicted proteins | sample 9134231 | NCBI WGS metagenome assembly JAEEGL01 (sample SAMN16246548, study PRJNA631951) | gut metagenome | biome: gut microbiome; feature: rumen; material: fiber-attached | host: Bos | place: Iran: Karaj | collected 2018-10
ACATATATAGGCGGATGTATCATGAAGCGGGTAGTGATAAGCCTTCTTTCGGAAAGGGTCTTTGATATAGCATCCTGGTACTCCTTTGAAAGCTTCGGAAAGCGCTCGTCCGTACCGGGCATTACTGAAATATGCACGACATTCTGCAGTTCATCCATTACGGCATGCACCTTCCTTATGCAAAGCCCGGGGGTCTTCGATACAACCTCCTCATAATCATGCGCCGTAACGCAGGTATAAGGCGTATATACGTCATCCCTGAAGCGGTTCCTTACGTCATCTATCTTTTCCCTGAAGGCTCCGCCCGTGCCGGGTCCCGGATTGAAGAAGGTCCTGTCCATGCCCTCTGCCTTAAACGTGTTGCCAGCCCTTACATTGCCCTTGTCGCCTTCGGTGACCGCAAGCGATCCTATGAAAAGCTCAGCTCCGATGAAATCCCCGGCATCCTCTATCACTATCCTTCCAACGCCTTCATAAAGGTGGAAAATGAGCGCTCCGTCCGCTCCCTTGCCGGGACGCACGAAATCAAAGATCTCCTCTCCGTCATCGGTGATCCTCTTTGCTATAAGGGTAAAGCTTTCAGGCACGATATGCTCGAACGGAATATCTATTTCCTGCCCGTCATACCCTAAAACGGTCCCTACGTGGTACTTTCTCATAACCTCTTCCGTGTAGATCGTAAGCCGCACGGCGTCCTTCACCTTAGCCGGTTCAAACCCGAAAACGCGCTTGTCGAAGGTCAGCGTGAAGTTCCCGTTCTCGCCCCTTTCATAAAGGCAGTACCTGCCGTTCTGATTCTTTGTTGTCACAAGCTCGTATCTTCTGTAAGACGCGCCCTTGCTCTCACGGGCAAAGCAGAGCACATAGCCCTCGTCGGCAATGGGGCTTTTCACCTTCACCTTGTCGGGATGCTGGGAAGTGACGGAAAGGGCCATTGTGTCCTTCTGCCATACCTCGAATAAAAACGCATCCACGGTAAGCAGTCTCGGCTTTATATCATATTCGGCCTTTGTCAGCACGGCCCTTATGCAGTAGCCCTCTGTCGGAAGGCCTTTGTACACCGCATATTCGGCATCGGGGAATTTAAGCTTTACCTCGCCTGAGATAAGAAGCGCCCCGGTGAAATCCCGTGCCTTCATCTCCTTGAAGCCGTCGGTCGTATAGCACTCCCACTTGAAGGCGGCAAAAATATTATCCGACCTGTCCTTTATTTCATTCCTTTCAGCCCTCTTGTCTATCTCCACATAGAAGGAAGTCTCCTCCCCTGCGCCGGGCAGGGAATCGCATATGAAATACATGGCGTCGCCGGTATTCGGAGAATCACCGAAAGCCTTGACCGGAACTCCGTAGGAACGATCCAGCAGTATGCCGCAGTCATGATATTTTCCGTCATGGAAGGAATAAATGCTGTTCAGATGGCATCCGCCCACATCCATGGCCTTTCTTGTCTCAAAAACCATATCACCCAGACGGAAACGCTGGTTCGCGTTTAGATGAAGCCTTCCTCCTCTGCCCGGGGACAGCAGCATCCTCGCGCATTTTCCTTTTGCGGGAGTAAAGCCCACCATCTTGAGCAAAGCCCTTCTGGTATCATCATTTATATCCGTTATCTGCGCTCCCTGCAGCGACTCGAAAAGCACGAGGTTTTCAAGTATCGTGACGCCGGGATCCGACGGGTTATGATTTGTCCACTCAGAGGACATCAGCGGTATCGCAGTCAGCGCGTCCGTCATTCTCTCCTCAAATGTTCTGGCTATTGTTTCTTCTATCCTGAGCACTTACAACTCCTTACTTCCGAATGAAATGTGTACCTTATGTTCTCCGGATTTCACTACCATGAACGGGCTTGCTTTAAGATCCGAAATATCCGTTTCATGCTCCCCGTCCTTATCCACATAATGGGCTATCACGGAAATATTCCTTATCACAGCCCGGCTCTTCAAGGTGCCGAGCCTCATCTGTATCTGTGATTTCTTGGGTATCACTCCTATATCCCAGCCTTTGTCGCCGTTTCTTGATACGGGATCCAGGTATTCCGCCAAAGTATTGCTTATCATGCTCTGGGTCTCGAAGGCTTCATCCATATCATCCACCTCGGCCCATACGTTCACGGATACCGTCACGAATATCGGCTCTACTATGTATATATGGTCAGGAGACATCGTAACAGCAGAATTCTCGATCAGATGTTTCTTTAACGGCGGCGCTATGCGGTGGAATGAAAACGATCCTTCATTGAAATCCTGCATCAGCAGGACAAAGGAAATATCCGCAGGGCTTCCCTCGCAGTCAACCCTTTCCCCGGGTATGCATGCGGCCTTGTCTATATTCTTTGAAAAAGCAAGTATCGTAAAAATATAATCCGCGGTCGATACAAGGCGGCTTCTGCCGTACAGCAGGTTTGCCCCGCGGTTCAGCGCCTCCTTTGTCGTCTCCATATTGCTTCCGCCGTAAGCCCTTACGGGATTGTAGACGCTGTTTATGTACAGCCTTGTGCCCTCAGTCTGGTTGATGGCGTAAGCATCCACGTTTCCGGCTTCACCGTCAGATGACCTCACCGTGACCTTAATGGAAATATCGTCCGTCACCCTGGGAATATCAGCCTTTACCCCGTCCGAGAATATAAGCTCGCTGCTGAACCGGTCTATCATATAGCTTCTCCTGTTGCTTACGTTCAGGAAGCTGTCCGTCTCATACCATCTGACATATACCGCAGAAACAGTGCCCAGGGCATCATGCTCCACCCTTATATTCTCCGGTTCCTCCTCCAGATATCTGTCGATCTCTTCGCGGCTTATGAATTCCTTTTCATTAACCCAGACATCGGCGTCTATGATGCTTCCTCCCGGCAGGACTATGCGCTGATCCGGTATCGCATCGCTTATATAATAGTTTTCCTCACGTCCGGTTACTATATTGGAGACGTTCACCACGTTCAGGAGTATCTTTCTTATATGCGGCAGGAACATCGCCGCAGAAGCTTCATCGCTGGCATGCTCCCTCCTGACCCTTATCCAGAAGCGCTTCTTGCCCTCAAGGCTGCTCTCCTGCATATCGGAAGGAGGCATAAAGCTCACGGTTCCGGATCTTGAAAAATCCTTCGTATTGTCCACGACCTTCATATGCCTGAAGCCGTTTGCCGAGCTGTACTCATAGCTGCACTTAAGCGAGGTCATGTTCTGTACATCATCCAGCTCGAAATAAATATTTACGGGGCCGTTCTCCATCCTCTCATTGAAGCCCAGATAAAGCGCGTCCTCCGCATAGGATCCCCCGGACATCGCCATAAAAGGCTTCCCTGTCTTAAGCCTCTCCGTGATATCCTTTTTTCTGGTGCCGGCCACCCTGTATAGTTTCTCGGGATTTACGAAATGCCTTTCATAAGTAAAGGATATCTTCAGATTTTCCACTATCGGATAATGATGGATCCCCGGACGAAGGAAGCAGTTATCCGAACGCATAAGCCTCATCCTTATAGTCCTTCCGGTAAATGCTCCTGCCTGTATCGGCTCCCAGTCAGAAGGACAGGTAAAGGTTATCACGGTATCCCCGGCCTGGTCCTTTGAGAATATCTGTGAATGATCACCGTTGCATTTTAAGGTCTTCCATCCCTGGCCGTTGAAATATTCAAAAGAAATCTCATCGACATACGCATCAGCCGGATTGTCGGTCGGTGTTACCTTCGGTTTCTTCTTTACTATCTTAAGCTCAGCCTCTTCCTCCTGCTTAGTAAGATACAGACCCCTTTCCTTGTATTCGGTATGGAAGCTGACCGTGATCTTTGATCCTGCTTCTCCGAAATAAAGATCGTGTCCTATATAGCACTCGTTGTATATGGAAAGCGTATCGGAAAACGGCGCAAATTTTGAAACGCTGAGATCCAGTGTTCCGTCAGTGACAAATTCCGCATCCCTTTCCCTTCCGGAAGATGAAAGCCCTACGGATTTAAGCTCCCTGTCTTCTTTTACGGTCTCCTTTGCCTCAAGCACCACTATGCCGTAGCTCTTGCCCCCGAAGATAAGATGCCTGTTCTTGCCGCTCTTTATAAGCTCTATGGTCTCTTTGTCTTCAAGGATGCGCATGCTGTCAAAGGGAGCATACCCCTTCTTCGTGAAATACCTGAAAACATAATCTCCCTTTGCGATGGCATTTATTATGTCCTCATTGCCCGAAAGCCTTACGTATATGGGCTCATTCTCTATATCAAACAAGGACTCGTGATACATGACAAGTGCAGACCTCGCGATATTCCCTGCCTCGGAGAATAATACAAACGGCCTTATGGTGCGGTATACTCCGCCCTGCGCACTATCCTGCCCTTCATCCGTCCCTGATTCTCCGGCCGCTTCCTCATCAGCATCCTCTGCATCTTCTTCAGCCTCAGCTACCCCGTCTACAAGAAGCACAGGCTTGAATTCGCCTAAAAGAGGCACGAACGTGGCATCTTCCCTATCTGTCATAAAAGCATCAGTCAGCCTTGAATTGGTAACATAGATTTCCCTGTCCGTCTCAAAGATGACCTGCTCGCCGGCATCACCCGAGTCCCCGGTGACAAGCCTTGTGCCCTTCCGCATATGCACGCCGTTTGCCGCATCATCCACGAGATCGAATTTCACCATGCTTCCAGCAGGCTTCGCGGGCTTTAATGACAGATCCAGCATGTTGATGAATTCTGCATGATAACGCTCGAGCATGCGGTTTTCGAGGTCGATGTTTTCCTTCATCTGCTGTGCGAAAAGACGGGCTATGACAGAGCCTATGTCAGGATTTTTCCTGTCAAAGTGCCATTCGGGAGTATAGCTTTTTGCCAGCTCCTCGATCTTTTCTTCTATGTCAGCTGCAGTACGCTTGTCAATCTTCAAAATCCTATCCTCGTTTCCTGTCATCCGTATCTATAAAATATTCATCGCTTTCCATCATGGAATCATCATAATCACCGTCGTAGTAGCCCTCCGACTCGACTCCTTCCTCGGTTTCCGCTTCCTGTCCTCTGTCAAGGTAGAAGGGAAATACGAGATTGTCCCTTGTATTAGTTGAAGCCACAAGGTAGTTGATGCTTACGATGATGGCGCCCTGGTTCTCCCTGTATTCCATTTCCACATCCACGTCAGATATTCGTGGTTCCTGGGAGAGTATGGTCTCCATGATGTTCCTTTTGAATATCGACATCATCGTCGTACCTGTGTCCATGAAGGTATAGGTCATGATCTCGCTTCCGAAATCCGGACGGACGAGCCTTTCCGTAGTCTGCGTCATCAGTATCAGATAGAGTGACTCTTTTACTGCTTTGTTGCCTGATACTGTGATGAAGCGGCCGGTTGCCGGATCGATCTGCGGCGGGAATTTCATCCCTGTTCCCAAAAATTTCTTGTCTGCCATGTGTCTTCCTTATCCCAACTTAATAGGTGTACCTGATACTTCTACGGGGCCCCCGCTGGACAGCTTCAGCGCCCCGCTCGCGTCCACGGTCACATTAGCCCCCTTAAGCTCCGCCCTGCTGGAGCTCTCAATGGATATCGCGTCATCAGCCTGCACCGTAAACTTCTTCGACTTCAAAGTCACATTGCCGTTATCGCCGTTCATCTCAAGGCTTATGGTGTCACCGACCTTAATAGTGAGCTTCTTTGCGGCGGTTATCTCTATACGCCCCTTTTCCTCATCGGTGGAAAGCCTTATGAAATTCTTCTTTTCCTTATCGGCGATCTCTATCATCTTCTTTTCATTGTTGAAGATCATATGATGCATATCGAGCGCCGTTTGTACCGTTATCTTATCCTTATCGCCGGGAGTGCCTTCACCTCCGCCTCCCGCGCCGCCGGCTCCGCCGCCTCCTCCCTGATCTTCGGTCACATCCTCGAAGATAATGGAGTTTCCGTTTTTCGTGACTATCTTTTTGTAAAGGTTCTTTTCATTCTTTGATTTTGTAAGTATCTTGTCATTGGTCTTGGGTATGCATCCTATGACATAAGCTCTTTCTATATTTCCCTGCTCAAATGCGACGAGCACGAGATCTCCGACTTCAGGTATGAAGTAATGTCCCCATGATCCGCCGGACGACGGCATTACGACCCTTGCCCAGAGCTTTCTTGTATTATCGGCCTCGTCTCCTTCACCCTCTCCTTCTTCGCGGGAGAGCAGTATCACTGATACACGTCCCGGCATGTTTTCATCATAGTTTTTTACAACCTGTCCAAGCATCAGCCCCATTATGCGGCTGTCACCCGTATCGGTCTTTTCTACCTGTTTTTTTGATACTTCTTCGAGTATATCAAATAATGCCATTTATAAGCTCCCTTCGGCTGATCTGCGTGTCCACCGGATCACGATCCTATATTATTAGCGATCCCTTCAAATCTCGTGGTGAAGGAATTCGGTGTCATACTGTGCCTTACGGTTGTAATGTAATAATTATTGTTCAGCGGCTGTCCGAAGTCAGTCAGGGTGATAAATCTCCCGGGTATGATCTCGGGCATACCTACATATACTCCCGTCATGCTCCCAAGCCTGTAATCTATGCTGTCCATAAGGTAAGATGCCCTGTATCCCGCCTCTTCCTTGCTGTCAGTCGTAGGATCGATATATACCATCGACTGATTCTCTATCAGGGGTTTTGCCTTATTTCCCATGGAGATCTTTGACTTGCTCTTCTGCTTATTACCGATGTATTTTCCCTGATCCATGTCTATATTTCTTACGAACACAGACTTTACGAGTCCGGTCATATCATAGCCCACATCAAGGTCCAGCATTCCCATCATGGGATTCAGTTCTATCAGCGGATTAGTGTTCTTTTTTGCCTCGATGAAGTACAGATTGCTGCCGACCACGAAGAACTCAAAATTATATCTTTTGGCTGCCTTTACTATGAAATCATAGTCGCTTTCCTCCACCATCTCGACTCTTTTATCCGTGGTCTTCTGCTGTCCTCCGCCAGCACCGCCTGCGTCTCCTCCGCCCGCGCCCTGCGGCTTATCCGGAGTGTTGCTTATATTCAGCTCGGTGAAGTTTTTGCCGGAAGAGTCCTTTTGCATGATGAAGGAATTAGCCTCCAGTACTTCTTTCACCGCATCGCTGTAATACTGAGACTTCAGCCTCTTTGAGTGTCTGTTTGCCATCAGCAGTCCCTTCACATCCATGCAGGTAAGCTCTATGGCAGGAATCTCTTCTTTAATGAATCTGGGAATGATGAAATGCACTCTCGCGATGAAGCCCCTGAATACCTCCCTTACAGCTGAGCCGTAACCCAGATATATGATTATGGAGGAACCCATGAATAAATACTTCTTCGTATCCTTGATATTAAAGCTCCTGCTGTCGGCATCAAAACATCCCATCAGCGTGACAGTAGCGATGGATGCTTCATATCCCCCGGTAAGCTCTACCTCGACCTCCGATACCGCGAGTCCGTCTTCATAATCCATGTCATTTCCGTCTATGGTAAGGATGACTTTTGGCTCCCTGAAGGTATCATATTTACTTTTAAGATCTCCGAAATTAAAATCAGCCATAGTTTTACAGATTCAAAAGACTCCCGACCTTTTGTCCGACCTTTACAAAGCTCTCGCTTCCTTTCTCAAAAGCGGTGGCATACCTGAGCTGCCATACCTTCAGCGTATTCGGCCACTGATCGTTGTCCGCGCATACCATTGAAAGATCCACCGTAGCCCTTACAGGCTCGCCGTTCGGATTGAACATCGTATAGGTGGCCCCGACGCTCCTCAAAACTCCCGTGTAGCATATATTTCCCCAGTTAAATGTCATAAGCCTTGTATTGGGGTTCCTCAAGGCTGCTATGAAGCCCTCCACTTCCGTCTGTATGGAAGTCTTCTTGTTTCCGGTTCCCTGCATTATCCCCTTGGCGATCCCCTTTCCCACGTTTGTAAGATTCGTCGAGATCTTGTCATCAAGAAAAGCTGCCTGGGGATCACATGAATCAAACAGCAGGCTTACCGACATGATGATCGTTGTCGAGCCCTCGGTATATTGTGCACTTTTGTCAGTCACGCCGTCCTTGTCTTTGTCCTCTTTATCATAGGAGAGTTTCTGTACCAGGCCTCCCGCATGTCCTGAAAGCTGCAGCGATGACGGATTAAACTGGACCGTAAAGTATTTCCTTCCGGCGTTTGCGTATTTTGCTTTATTCTTCTCAGCATCATCACGGAACTGATCCGAGAGCTGCTTTAATTTCTCATAATACTGGTCATTGGTCATTGTTTTGGCCTTCACCTTTTCCGCGAGGCTTCTTGAAGCAGCGGCCGTTTTCATATCCACATAGGAGCTTACCAGCATATCCTGGTTTGCCATGGAATTGCCTGTAGCCATGTTCGCTTTTACGGCCATGCTATCTCCCACGCTCTTTTTTGCAACCTCCGGCGCCCCCTCTTTTTGAGGCTTGCTCTTCAAAGTAAGGTCTATCACCTCGATCACCGCCTTTTCGGTGATACCGACATTCTGCTTTATGCTGTTTAATATTGTATCGCCAGCTGAAGGCATGAGTTACTCCTTTTTATCACAGTCCAAGGTTCAGTAAACTGTTGCTGGTTGCCTGTCTCCATCCGGCGGCTCCTGCACCCTTATCTGTAAAGGTTTTGGTGAAGGACTTCCTCCAGTAGGTATCATCATATCTGTATGACTTATCCGGCTCCGCAGCATCAGGACTCGAGTCACCCTGACGTATCTGTATGCTTGCGGTTCCCCTTATGGGATAGCCTTTTTTATTGAACATCGTGTATTTCGTCGTGACCTCTGTCATCTCACCACGGAAGCACATCGCGCCCCAGTAAAAGAGCACGTGTCTTGCCGACTTGACGGTAAGCAGCGACAGCAGACCCTCCATCTGTCTCTGGACGGTATAATCACCCTTAGCGGCACTCATAACGGCGTTTTTCACATTTGATACCGTAAGCCCTGTCACAGGATTGTCTGAGAGCATGAATGCATCCATATTGTTCACATCATCAAAAAGAAGCTCACAGGAAAGCGTGGTAGATGCCGGAGCCGTATACTGTTGCACCTGCGTCGCGCCCGCTCCGCCGCTGTATGTCATCTGACGTCCGGCAGTAGTATCGAACCTGATGCTTGTGGGGTTATACTGAAGCTCAAGCGCGATAAAGTTCTTACCTTCGGCCCGGCTCTTTACGGTATCAAAGGATGCAGTCTTTCCGTTATCCAGGGTTTTTTGCGCAAGCTTCATTAAGGACGCGTTAAGTCCGCCTTTGCCTTTTTGTTTTGCTGTGCCGGCCATATCATCTATGGCACCCGCTACATTATTTACGGCTTCCATGTCTATGGTCTTCTCCCCGCCTTTGTCGACAAATCCTATCTTTCTTATGACGAGTATGGCTTTCGATATATTACCTGTTGCGCTCTGCGTCAGGTTCTGCCCCATTTTTCCGAAATCAAATCCCATTTATCCTAAATTCCTCTCCTGCTCTTTTCGTTCCTGAGCCTTTTTTCCAGCTTTGTCATTACCTGCTCGGATATGGCTCCCATCTGTGACCTTACTCCGCGGTTTACCATATCCTCGATATCTTCAAGTTCGCTTGCGGTAAGATTCCTCTGCGTATTCTGGGTTACCGTCGTGGTATTTACCGTCCGGTTTTCCGTGATATCCCTCGCATTGTTTATTTCCTGGTGCTGCACGGATTCACGGTTCCTGTAGGTATCGAGTATCTCGGTCAGCTCATCCTCCGTGAGCCTCTCCTCCCTCTTGAATACAAGCCCCTCTTCCATGGGCTGTATCTCCTCGGGTATCTCAGGCTCTGCGGTCCTTTCAGACTGAAGCTGCATCCTCATCAGCTCCTCTGCTGCCTGGGCGACGTTTCCCGATACTATATTCATATCCTGCACTGCTGCGGGATTTTCCAGATACTGCTCTATGACATTGAATACCTGCGCCGCGTTGTCCGGGAAAAGCCTCGTGATCTCATGGAAGACCTCACGTCTCCTTTCCTCCTGCTCGCCGTCACCCTCTTCAAAGCTCTGCAGTATCGCCTTCTCATCCTCCAGTGCCCTCAGCGCTTCACGTCTCGTACGCTCCCTTCCTCCTTCGGAGCGGCGCTCGGGATTAAGCTTCTTCAAAATCTCCCTCATCTGCTCATAGCGGGAGACGTTGGCAAGATTCATCTCGTTCATCTGCCTTATCTGGTTCTCTATCAGTTCAATATTACCTTCATTTTCCTGTATCTCGGAAAGCTCCTCAAATTCAGTATAATCAAGGCTTATATTGGTATCGCCGGCATAGGTCTCGCTTGACCTTGTGACCGGATTGCTCTCATATGTCGTATATCCTACACGGTTCACTGTGTTTTCGGAAGACCTGTAAAGCGCTCCCCTGTATTCGGTCCAGGCATTGCTTTTCGTGATCCTCTCATAGCCTGTATGATACAGGTTCTTTACTATATCAAGCATTACGGCTGCGCTTATGGTTTCGGTGATCTCCGATTCCTTTATGTTCTCGCTCGTAAGCTCTTTTTCATAAATATTGCGCTCCCTGTATGTACTGCCCTCTGTCAGCCTTTCAGTGATGCTTTCGGTTCCGGGAGCGGCTGCTTCCCTTTCGCCTTCCCTTAATATGATCTCCGCGCTCTCACGCTCTGCCCTCAGTATCTCCCTGCTTTCTTCCCTCTCCCTTAAGGTGCTCTGGATTTCCGTGAAGATCTGCCTTTCACGCTCCGTCAGCACTTCGCCTTCTGCTTCGGCTCCCCTCTGTTCCGCGGCTTCAGATACTTCGGCAGTTTCCGCTTCTTCCGTCTCTTCCCTGTATACTATCTCCGCTCCGGCCTGCACTATTTCTCTTAAGAAGCTTTGCACCAGCATCTCCTTTGCCGTGTTTTCCTGCTCGGAGATAAGCTGCTCGGCAAGGTTTATCCTGGTCTCATCAAGGCTCTTGTTAAAGTTCGCCACTATCTGGTATATTGCTCCCGTATGAAGCCTGCGCATAATGCTCTGGCTTAAGCTCTCCTCCCTCAAGGTCATCCCTGCTTCGAGCCCTCTTTCCAGTATCTCCCTCGAAAGCTCCAGGGTCTGCTCCCTCAGCTCGGTATTTTCCCGATCCAGCGTCACGGAGATATACTCATTTATGAAGTTTTCCTCAAGGCTGGATTCGCTCATCATCCGCCTTACTTCATTCATGAACTTCCTGTCATCCTTTATTCCTATCTTGTACAGCGCATCCGTGATATAAGCCCTGTCCTGATAGGAAAGCTCCGTATTCACCGAAAGCATGATGCGGTTCAGCATATTATTTATGATGTCAAGCTTCTCTTCATTGCGGCTTGAAATGAGGGTATTGCCGACTATCGTCGTGGCTCCGCCCTCTGCCACATATATCTCGGGAGGAGAGTTCACTATGTGCATCAGCTCCTCCGCTCCTATCTCGAGCCCTATGAGGGAATAATTTCCCGCTATCCTCTCTCCGAAGGACTCATGATCCTTCACAAAATCAGTTCTTGTTTTAAGCTCTATCGGTGCCTTTAAGGTAATCATAATTACTTGTCAGAAAGTGCCTGTGCCATCAGCGCGCGCCTTGTCGGAGGCCATTTCACGGGTTCAGGCTTTTGGTTGGTGTTGCGGTTTGTCGTATGGCTTTTCCCCTGTCCGTTCACGCTGCCGTCATATACCCACTGATTTCCTTTTCCGTTGCTCTCCCCCTTGGACTTCGGATCGTTCTTCCTGCCGCGCTCATCGGTGTGGTACTGGCTGTTGCCGGCATAATTATCCTTATTGATCTCCCACATCTTGCCTTTTCCGTCGCTCTCGCCCTTGGACTTGGGATCGTTCTTCCTGGCCTTCTCATCCGTATGAAATTTCGAATTGCCGTCAAACTTATCCTTCGAGATCTCCCACTTCCCGCCGGTTCCTTTGCTTTCGCCCGTGGACTTCGTATCATTCTTCCTGGCCTTTTCATCCGTATGGAATTTGCTGTTGCCTTCGAATTTATCCTTCGCGATATCCCATTTCTTTTCTTTTCCGTCGCTCTCGCCCTTGGACTTGGGATTGTTCTTCCTTCCCTTCTCATTCGTATGGAAATTCGAATTGCCGGCGTAAGGCGTAGGGGTGATCGCGTTTTTCAGATCAGGCCCGAACTGCCACATCTTCTCTTTTCCTGTGCTCTCACCCTTGGACTTGGGATCGTTATTCTTGGCACGGTTTTCCATATGGTCTTTGGGGCCTCCCTTCGGATGCTGCTTATCCCACAGCCAGAGATTTGCTTTTCCTGCCTTCTCAAGCTTGGCTTTTGAGTCGTTCTTCCTGGACTTCTCATCCGTATGGAATTTATTGTTGCCCTGGTATTTGTCCTTTTCGATCTCCCACTTCTTGTCTTTTCCTTTACCCTCGCCCGTGGACCTCGAATCATTCTTCCTGCCGAGCGGATTGGTATGGAACTGCGCGTTTCCTGTGTAAGGAGTAGGATTGAGCGGATCGGTTGAATTTGTAGGCGGTTTAAATGCCCATTTTTCTGCGTTACCCTTTTTCTCCCTTGTCTCCTTTGTGTCATTTTTCGGTGTATTGTCCACTGTGGGTATATGGCGTTTGGCATTTCCGTTGAAGTTTGTCTTGCTGATCTTCCATCTTGTTTCTTCCGCCTTTTTCTCCCTTGTCTCCCGTGAGTCATTCTTGCTGCGGTTTTCAGGATGTGAGTTCTTGCCTTCGATTTTACCTTTTTTGACTGTATTATCGCTGTCTGGGGTAAACTCCCACTGCGCGCCTCTTTCCCATGAAGGATCGAACTGGTTTATGGCAAAGAGCTCCCTGTAGGCTATGGTGGTGGTTTCGGTAAGGAGCTTGCTCTGCTCAGCGTTCAGCTCGCCGTATTCCTTGGAAGTCACTGTGCAGCCCGTAAAAATATATGCCCTTGCGCAGTTCTTAAAGCTAAAGTTCTCTCCTGCGTTCTTTGTCTGAGCCCTGTTCACATAGAGGATGACGGGAAGGATAAGATCCGTGCCGAGGGCAAGAGGATCAAGAAATCCGGAGTTTGCGTCAAACATTCCGGAGTCCACGCCCACATAGCGCTCCACCTGGAAGGTAAAGGGCTTGGAGATAGGCTTCCTGAGCATATGTACATAGTCGTTTAATCCGCCTTCCTGATAATAGTCAAATTCGTTTTCCTTCGTGAAGACTCTTACCGACCTTAACGGCACGAAAAAGGTAGCCTCTACCTGCAGTCCGAAGCAATAGCTTACTGCCGGGTTAAGCTGTGATTTCTTTTTTGATCTATCGTAATTTCCGCCTGCCATTTGCTGCTCCTGAAATATTTATGTCATATCCCTGTTGTCCTTCATCCGAATGTCGGACCGTTGGGGTTCCATTCCGTGATACTCTTTTCTTTCTTTTCTTTGGAGGGATTGAGTTCTTTATTTATCCCCGATATCTCGCTGCACCACTTTCGTCTTTGTCTGTGTTCAAGTCCGAGCACGTTATCTTCACTCCAGTGGAAGTAATATGAGATAAAGGCCATCTCTTTATAGAGCTCATCTTCCGGGTAGAGCCTCATCCCTCCCCGGTAAAATTTAGCGGCACCTCAAAGGCTTTGCCGCAGTCCGGGCATACTGCCGTGAGTGTGGGAGGCTCTATGTCATTTATCCTCTGATACATATCCTGCAGATACGCAAGGTCTGCAGTGAAGAGTTTTTCTATCAGGGTTGCCGTTACCGAATCCACTCCTTCTATTTCCGTGATCACCCTGCTGAGTATTACTATGGTAAGGTATGAGGGGTTCTGCAGTACTCTCGGATCCCTTGTCGCAGAGATTTCATCGCCTGCGGTCGCGAGTCTCATTTTGCCGCGTTTGTGTACTTCGCCGGCGTTGTCTATGTACCCTTTCGGAAGTGTGAATTCGTAAATTGTTTCCATATAACCCTCCTGAAATATGTCTTTTATTGCTTGCTGTCTATATATCAACTTGTCTGCATCTGTTTTGTGGGGCGCATGGGTCGTCACTCATGCGCCCTCAAAGCATATGCATTTAATATTGGTGTATTTCCGTGCTAATAATGTTTAGATATTACTATAATATCTTATCAATATTTTAATATTATTTATAAAATATTGATTAGTTAGGTATTACAAGTTCCTCATAAGCTAACTCAACGCTCTCGATTGCTACATCAGAGTTTTTAGCGTCAAGGTCGGGCGCATTGTATTTTGCTACCCATGCATTGGTGAGCGTCCATGTTCTCGTTCCCGAAGGAGACGTAACTGTGGTCTGGGGCGCTCCCGGATTGATGTCGATAAGCTCAATAGTTACATCGTATCTGGGCATCTGTCCTCTTGTCTCACTCACGCACTCCTGTATCCAGGTCTTGAAGGCGCTCTCTATGATGTATCCCATCCGGAGCGTCACGTTGCCGTGCTTCACCAGTCCCGGAATCTTGACCGGCGCAAGTGATCCTGAGTTACCCTGCCTGAACTCGATGACATCCACCGAACTCTCGACTCCCGTCACCTCACTGAATGCAGCAGTTCCTGCGATCTGTGATACGGTGACGAGGAAGTTCATCTTTGTCAACGGATAGTATGAACCTTTCCCGTTATCATAAGTATTAGCTGCCATAATCTGTCATCTTCCTTTCTTTTAGTGTCACCTTATGATTCTCCGCCGCCTGCTTCTGCCGTGAACTGAGTTACACGGAAGATTACAAACTCAGCGGGTTTCGAAGGTGCTATGCCTATGTTGCATATCAGTCTGCCGTTATTGATATCATCCTTCGTCATAGTAGAAGGCCCGATATCTACGAAATAGCTTGTTGCGGGTGAATCACCGGCAAGCATGCCATTCCTCCACAGACCATCAAGGAAGCCGGCAATCGACAGCTCGACTCTCTGCCAAAGTGTCGCATCATTGGGCTCGAATACAACCCAGTTCGTATTTGCTTTGATGCTCTCCTCCACATAGATGAAGAGCCTGCGCACGTTGACATATTTGAATGATGCATTTGAAGAAGCAGTACGTGCTCCCCATACGCGTATCCCCTGTCCGGGAAGTGCGCGGATAAGGTTGATGCCTTCAGGGTTGAGCATATCCTGCTCGTCTTTTGTGTAATTTGTTTTAAGTCCTGTACAGAAGACTACCTCGTTAGCCGGAGCTTTATGCACGCCCCTCGTCTGGTCAGTCCTGGAATATATACCCATGACTGCGCCTGAAGGAGGTATGAAGTCGGCCTTGTTTGAAGACCTGTCAAAAACTTCGATCCAGGGATGATACATTGCCGCGTAGGTCGAATCTATCATTCCCCTGTAGCCTATAAGGTCAGAAGTCTTGTACATATCGGCGGGCATGTCTATTACCGCGAAACGGCTCTTCAGGTTCTCGCAGTGTCCTACGAGTGACACGATGACCTCAGGCGTCGTGATGCCAGGCACTGCCAGCATGCTGACGTTGTTATTCTCGATGAATGACTGCAGTCCGGTGCGCTTTCCGGGTCCGCCGTCCTCACCAATGAAGGTTCCCGCGTTGA
>JAEEGL012664916.1_pt1 | contig 15458 bp, 13 predicted proteins | sample 9134231 | NCBI WGS metagenome assembly JAEEGL01 (sample SAMN16246548, study PRJNA631951) | gut metagenome | biome: gut microbiome; feature: rumen; material: fiber-attached | host: Bos | place: Iran: Karaj | collected 2018-10
CATGAGGTCTTGCAAGCAGACTGGCATGAAGCCTGGCACTTGCCGCAGCCGCCCTTCTGAGCTGACTCTTTGAGATTAGCCTTATTGATAGTCTTAATGTGTTTCATTTTTAAACCTCCATAAGATCATGCGGTAATAACCGCAAAATACTTTATAATATTATATCATAAATCAATTACTATTGCAATAGTTATTTTATAAAATTCATATTTTTTATTTATTCTCCACCCATAAGGCTGTCAAATACGAAATTGTAGATATCAGCATAGGTAGCATCGGTATAATGCAGACCGTCAGTAGTCCTGAAGCCGTAATACTTCAGGTACGCATTGCTGTCGAGGTACTGTATCCTGCTGTCGAGTCCGTCGCGCATAGCGTTATTGAAAGCATCTATCCTGCTGTTGAGGTAAGAATAATTGCCTTCGCACGGATTTACGGACATGAATATAACAGTATTATTATCAAGGAATTCATCAGGCATACTGTTGTAAAGTCTGAGGTAAGCGCCGCTGTCAAGGTCATTTACGCCGAGATTGATTATTACCGTCTTATCGCGTATCTGGTATATCTGCTGAGCATTGTCCCTGAACAGCTTGATTCCCGCACCGACCTTTGCGATATAGTCGATAGCTATGCTTCTTGCCATACCGACTGTACGTGAATCGCCTACCCAGAACCATTCCTCATACTCGCTGTCTATTCTCGGCGGAACATATTCCGCAACGGGAGCAGGTTCAGCAGGAGCAGCTTCATTTACGGCAGGAGCGTCACCGCCGCCGTTATCGGTCTGCTCGGCAGGCTTTTCTTCTTCGGCTTTCTGCTTGAAGCCGTTCTTTTCGAGGAAGTCTGTCATTATCGGGTTTTCATCATCACTTACAGATGCCCATGCATAGTAAGAAAGTATGAGCGAAGCATCAACTGCGTCTACCTGACTGTCACCGTTCAGATCGGCAGCTGATTCCTGATAGGTAAATAACGGGCTTTCCTTGCCCGAAGAAGTACACGCATATGCAGCAAGTACAGAACAAGCATCTGCCGAGTCAACTATACCATCGCCGTTTATATCGCCGATAAGGTACAGACCTGCTTCGCCGTTTGCAGTAATGCCAACAGATGAAGCAGCAAGCGCAGCCGCAGCGGCTATGCTCATAAGCGTTTTGATCTTCATAATAATACTCCTTTACTGTTCAAGCTCGATCAGAAGCTCGAAATCCTCGTCGATCCTCTGTTTGAGCTCTTCGATCTCGGCACATTTACGGTTCATAAGCTCGTAATCACTGTAGACCTCCTCCTTGCCGATCTCTTCGGTAAGAGCGTCTATCTGTGCCTGTAGGTCGTCGATTTCCTTTTCAAGGCGTCTCATTTCGTTTTTTCTCGCAGCATCAGCACTTCTCTGCTGTTTGCTGCGGTAATTCTTTGCAGACTTTTCCTTGGCTGCTTCCGCAGCTTTCTGCTGTTTTTCGGCTTCAATGGCTTTTCTTTCGGCAGCCTGCTCATCTCTGAGAACATCGAGGTATTTCTCGAAGCCGTAGTTATGAAGCCTGTACTGTCCGTCAGTAAGCTCGATAAGCCTGTCAGCGATCTTGCTCAGGAGATATCGGTCATGGCTGACAAATATGACCGTTCCCGTATATTCAGCCAGCGCCTCCTCGATAGCCTCTTTTGAGCTGAGGTCGAGATGGTTGGTAGGCTCGTCAAGTATAAGAACGTTTCCGTGCTCCTGCATCATTATAGCGAAGCACAGCTTTGCACGTTCACCGCCGCTGATGACTCCTGTTTCCTTGAATACATTCTCTCCCACAAGTCTTACCTGTGCAAGGAGACTGCGGACTTCAAGGTCTGAAAGAAGTGGATAGCGGCTGTGGAGCTCTTCCATTACGGTAAGCTCCTTGTTGAGATTTGTACTTTCCTGTTCGAAATAGGAAATTTTTATATTGCTGTTCCAGCGAACAACACCCTTGTGAGGAAGCTGTTCCTGAATGATACGCAGAAGAGTTGATTTACCGATGCCGTTATCGCCGATGATACCGACCTTTTCGCCTCTGCGGACTTCAAAATCGAGAGTATCGACGAGAGTCTTTCTTCCGCTTCCTTCACCTACTGAAATGTCGATGCCCTTGACCTTGAGTACGTCTATAGGCGGCTCAACAGCGTAGGTAAAGCGTATCTTTGCGTGTTTTGTATCATGTACGGGACGCTCTACGCGTTCCATTTTTTCAAGCTGTTTTCTGCGGCTCTGCGCCATTTTTGTAGTAGAAGCGCGGACGAGATTTTTTGCAACATATTCCTCCATATGAGCTATCTGCTTCTGCTGCATCTCGTATTCCTTTTCGCGCCTTGCATCGTTTTCCTCGCGCTGACGGACAAAGGCTGTATAATTGCCCCTGTATCGTGTCAGGACTCCTCTTTCTATCTCGCATATCGAGGTACAAAGCCTGTCGAGGAAGTATCTGTCATGGGAAACTATCAGCACCGCACCCTTGTAAGTGCGGAGGTAGTCCTCAAGCCACATGATAGTTTTGAAGTCAAGGTGGTTTGTAGGCTCGTCGAGAATGAGAAGATTAGGCTCTTCAAGGAGAAGCCTTGCAATGCACAGACGTGTCTTTTCGCCGCCGCTGAAGCCCGAAACGGTACGCTCAAGCTCTTCGCCCGAAAATCCCATACCGTTGAGCACCATGCGTATCTTCACATCGGTGTTGTAGCCGTCGTTGGCTTCTATCCACGAAGAAAGCTGCTGATACTCGTCTGCGGCGGAATCATCGCCCATTTCTATTTCAAGCTCTATCTCGCGGAGTCTGTCGATAGCGCGGCGTATAGGTTCAAAAACGCTCCGCATCTCCTCGATGACGGTATTCTCGGTATTGAGGCCGCCCATCTGTTCGAGGTATCCCACGGTAGTCTTTGCAGCCATAGACACTATACCGTCCTTTTCGGTAAAGCGGTCAGGCTCAACTGAGCCTGTAAGTATCTTCAGCAGTGTTGACTTTCCGCAGCCGTTGTTTCCCACAAGGCCTATCTTGTCGTTTTCATCAATAGTAAGAGAAACATTGCACAGCACCTGATTGCCGTTATAAAACTTATTTATATTTGTTAGGCTTGCAAGCATATTGATTTTCCTTTGTTTTCTGCCAGTGTGCACAAACGAAATCAGCCGTTTTTGTGCAGACTGCAACTAATACCTACATCATAACACATTTACAGGTAAAAAGTCAATGGTCACGGTAAATATAAATAAGGGGCGATTTTTGTGCTATTTTATACATTCTACATCAAAAAACGCCTATTTTCCGCACCTTTTACCGTTCAAATGAAAAAAGTCTCCGCAAGGAGACTTTCTTCTGAGGGAATATAGAATTATTGATCAGAGAGGGTACTCTGAAAAATTGTCCTGCACAAAAGCTCCGCGAGCTTAATCTGCGCACACTGTACAAAAGGCTGCCTACTGCCTGATGTCAGACCTGCGCTGATCCCCTGGAAGGCATAATACAGAGGATAACCTCTTACCCTCTTTAGCCCTGAATTATGCCTACAAGTATATTATACACTTTTTATTATCGTTTGCAATGAAAAATACTATCTTTTTAAGAAGATTTTTTGAAATTACAACATTAAATATATAAAATCATCTTGCAATCATCACTTTTATATGATACAATAGTACATATAGAAGAGGTCGGTTTTTAGTGATCTGTGAACAGGATCATAGCTTTTTCACAGACTAAGGAATAAAGCGAACGGAGGGATATTAATGAGCAAACGAATACTTATCGGCGTTATCATAGCCGATTGTCATATAGCTTTCCAGAGCGAGATACTCCGCGGCATCATAACTCAGGCTTTCAAGAGCAACTGCGATGTGGCTGTTATCTCTCCGCTTCATAATTTCTCTCTTTCATCCGTACACAAGGACGCGGAAAAAACTATATTCGACCTTATAATGTCCGAAAATATCGACGGCATAATCTACGACAGGAATTCACTGCAAAACGAGGATATCTGCCGACACATAGACGAGCTGTGCAAACGCTCGGAAAAGCCTGTAATGCTTCTTGATTACAACGACCACAAAAGCTTTGAGACCACCTCTGTAGATGACCGTGACGCTTTTGAGACTATCACAGATCACCTTATAAACGTTCACGGCTACAGGAAGATATACTGTCTTACAGGTCCGAAAAATACCTTCAGCGGTGAGGAACGCCTTGCAGGCTACAGGACTTCAATGAAAAGGCACGGCATCAATGTGGAGAAAAGCTGGTATGAATACGGAGACTTCTGGACGGAAGCTCCAAAAAGATTTGCAAAGCGCATACTCAGCGGTGAGCTTGAACGCCCCGAGGCTATAGTCTGCGGAAACGATGTTATGGCTATAACACTTTCAAAGCTGTTCATCGACGCAGGTATAAAAGTTCCTGAGGATATAGCTATAACGGGCTATGATGCGTCTATTGAGGGATATCAGGCAAGTCCGTCCATAACAAGCTACAGCCGCCCGAACTTTCAGCTGGGTGCTGAGGCTATACGCAGGCTCTACCGTATCATAACAGGAAAGATATGCGGCAAAGTCCCCAACGAGAACGGCGAGCTCCGTCTCGGAGAGAGCTGCGGCTGCGCCGAAAATCCAAGTCTCAGGCACAGTATACTCCGTAATATCAGCATAAACGCAAGATTTGAATCAGAGCTGCTCTACGGCGATATGCTTTTCGATATCACAAATGCAGATAATATTTCGACTTTTGCCGACAGGCTGGATAATTATACCTACTTCCTGCATAAAATGAGAAGGGTGCGCATATGTCTTACACAGAGCTATGTCGATGCTACCATTGACAAGAATGCCGAGGAGCTGAACTTCAATATCGGCGACAATATGAAGGTAGTCCTTGCAAAGTCAGCAATATGGCGCGAAGCCGAAACCAATCTCATATTCAGTTCGTCGGATATACTCCCCGATTATAATGAGGACCGCAGCTATCCCTCCGCGTTTTTCATCTCGCCCTTACATTATAATAATAACTTCTTCGGATACTGTGCAGTCTCATTCGGAAAAGAGCCCCGTTCCTTCAGTTCGCTGTATATGAAATGGATAAATTACGTCAACGTTGCCCTTGAGCAGGTACGCATCAAGGCTATAATGAACCGCACTATCCTCAACACCAGCAAAGCCCTCCTTTACGACCACCTTACGGGACTGCTCAACAGAAGCGGCATAGAACAGGAATTCAGTAAAAAATTCCCGAATGCAGTGGAAAACAGATCCGTGGAATGTATCATATTCGAGCTGCACGGACTTAAAAAAGCCTACTATCAGAGCGGCGAGGAAAAATCCAACAGCATCATGGCGGCTTTCGCCAAGAAGCTCCGCTCATGTATACACAACAAGGAAATATGCGGTGCATGGGCTTCACAGACACTGTGCGTCATAAGTCCCGACAGTGCCCGTGCCGAAGTTATATATAACGAGCTTTGCGGAAAAATAAAGGAAACGCAGTTCAGCACCGGCGAGGAAAACTGCAATATAGACTTTTCCGTGGGTGTTTGCAGCTGTGAGATCAGGGATACCGCCGATCTTTCTGACGCGATGTATAAGGCTACCATGAACAGGGTATTCTCATATACAATATCCGAGACTACATCAAATCCGCAGTTTGAAAAGCTGTGTCTCCTGCGCAACAGGATAATGAAAAATCCTGAGCTGCCGTGGAATATCAGCGAGATAGCCGAAAGTCTGTATCTCAGCAAGAGCTATCTGCAAAAGATATATAAAGCCTATTTCGGCAAGAGCATAATAGAGGAAATGATACAGTTCCGCATAGACAGTGCAAAGACTCTGCTGGCTCAGACGGATATGACAGTAACTGAAATATCTCGCGAGTGCGGCTATTCATCGTATAATTACTTCGTGCGCCAGTTCAGAATGTGCGAGGGGCACTCGCCTTCGGAATACCGCGATGAACAAAGAAGAAAGGCTGAGGAAAATGAAAGCTGAAGTAATACTTATGAAATGCCCCGAAGCTCGCCGCATCTACGGTGTAAGAGTCGAGGAGTGGGAAGGCGACTGGTTCAGGACATGGGCATTCCCTATCGACGAAAAAAGAGCTTCTCACGAGGGCTTCGACAAAGTTAAAATAAAGGGAAATCTTTACCCCGCAGACGAATTCAACGGCTGTCCCTACTGCAAGACCATAAAATTCGTGCAGTGCGACAGATGCGGCAAGCTTAGCTGCTGGAACAACGAGGAGCGCGTCACCTGCGGCTGGTGCGGACGTTCGGGCAATGTAACCGCCACAGAAGAACAAATAAACGTCAAGGGCGGCAGCTATTAAGCAGCGTGACGCTGCACCCTTCCTCCGCGTAATAATATAGAGTGCGCCGCAATTTATGCCGCGAGTCGGCATAAACCAAAGGCGTATCTTATCGTGTGACTGCGTGACGCTGCACCCTTCCTCCGCGTAATAATATAGAATGCGCCGCAATTCATGCCGCGTGGCAGCATAAACAAAAAGCGTATCTCATCGTGTGACTGCGTGACGCTGCACTCTTTCCATAAATAATAAAATAAAACGAGGTGAACTTTTCCGTGAACAGAGATAAAGTCATCATTAAAACAAGTATCATCGGCATTCTCGCCAATGTATTACTTGCATCATTCAAAGCGATAGTAGGAGTTCTGAGCTCGTCTATCGCTATCGTCCTTGATGCAGTAAACAACCTGAGTGACGTAATGTCCTCGGTCATAACTATCATAGGCACAAAGCTTGCAAAAAAGCGTCCCGACAAGAACCACCCCTACGGTTACGGACGCATAGAAAACCTGAGCACGACCCTTATAGCGGTCATCGTACTTTACGCAGGTGTAACTGCTCTTGTGGAGTCCATAAAAAAGATAATCCACCCTGGTGTACCTGATTACTCGGCAGCTGCGCTCATTATTGTCGCATCGGCTGTGGTCGTAAAGATAATTCTGGGAACATACGTAAAAAAGACTGGTATCAAGGTCAATTCCGACTCGCTGATAGCTTCGGGAAGCGATGCTCTGCTTGATTCGGTAATATCTGCTTCAACGCTTCTTGCTGCCTTTATCTATATCATTTTCGATATACGTACCGAAGCATGGCTTGGTGCAGTTATTTCCCTTGTTATCATAAAATCAGGCCTCGGTATGCTTGGCGACAGCCTGTCGAATATCATCGGCAAGCGTATAAGCAGCGAGCTTTCAAAGGAGATAAAACAGACAGTCTGTTCATTCCCCGAAGTACAGGGTGCATACGACCTTGTACTTCACAACTACGGTCCTGACTCGCTTATAGGCTCGGTGCATATAGAAGTTCCCGATACACTTACAGTTGCAGAGCTTGATAAGCTTGAACACCGCATCACCGAAAAGGTGCTGAAAGAGCACAGAGTAATTCTTGCAGGTATAAGTGTATATGCCGCTAATACCCAAAATGACAAGGCTGCACAGGTATATTCGGAGATACGCAGGAACGTAATGTCACATGAGCATCTTCTCCAGATACACGGCTTCTACCTTGACGAGGAGCATAAGACATTACATTTTGATATCATAATCGACTTTGCCGCTCCTGATATCGACGAGATATACCGGCATATCCTTAACGAGACTCAGGAGCTTTATCCCGATTATCAGGTAAGTATAACACTTGATACCGATGTGAGCGATTAAATCATAATTTTGCGCATAAGCGCAAAGTTGAGAATTGAGAGTAAATGTGTTCGCGGCACTCGCATTATTAAATAATGTCGCCATAGGCGGCTCAAAAACTCTCAACTCTTAACTAAATCCAAATTCAGCAGATCACGTGATGAAATTTATCTGTTAATTCATTATTGCTCGCGGTCGTCTATTGTAATATAATAAAAACAGGGGGGAGAGCTATGAAAATAAACCGCATACAGCTTAATTGCCGACGGGATACTGCTTTCGGCGGCGAACTCGGAGCAGATCCTGTTCTGCTTTTTTTCAGGACTCCCGTTATGTATATGGACGGCGGAAAGGCTCTCCACACATCGGGCTGCTGTGCAGCTCTGCTCACAAGCGGCTATAAGTCCACCTTCCGCCCTATAAAAGGAAAGAATATGCGATACGACATAGTTAGCTTCAAGACCTCTGCTGCTGACAGGCAGTATATTGCTTCCATGAATCTGCCGCAGGATACTCCCATAGAGCTGAGTGACGGCTTTTCTGTAGCAGGCACTCTGAGAGCTATGCAGTCGCAGTCTATGCACAGAGGAAGGCATTTCAGCGAGTTTATGGAGCTTTCCATGCGCCTTATCTTCATAGCTCTCAGTGATGCAGCCTATTGTCCCGAAGCTTCGCCCGAAGAGCAGATACCGCGGTACATCGAACTGAAAAAGTACCGTGAACTTATATATGATGACCCTATGAACTTATGGTCAGTCGATGATATATGCGACGAGATGCAGATAAGCCGTTCCTATTTTCATCGCCTTTATCTCATGGCATTCGGAGTTACCTTCCGTCAGGACGTCATAGAGAGCAGACTGGTAAGAGCAGCCGAGCTGCTGAAAAATACAGCCATGTCGGTTACGGCTATTGCCGAGACCTGCGGTTATGACAGTGAATCATACTTTATGCGGCAGTTTAAAATGCATAAGGGCTGTACCCCGTCGGAGTACAGAAGAAGGAAGGAAACTTCGGAAGAATAGGGCTTATTTGTATATTTTGTATACTGAGCTTTGAATTATGTGGGAATTTATATAGCCCTTTAGTGCAAAAAATCAAAAAAACACTTTACAAGTACAAAGATTTGTGATATAATACTGAGTATGAGCAATTTTTGCGTGAAAATCATATTGGGGAGCAATTTTTGGAGAATACCGCATTTGTATGCGGTCAATGGACAGGCAGTACGCTTATGGCCCTCTGAAAGCATAGCAGCTGTCTGATTATAACCGACTATTCTTTAAGGAGCGATTTCGTTTTATGACTAACGGAGATAAGCGAAGAAACCGCAAAAGAGACAAAGTATCAAAGCGCTATAAGGTAAGATACGACAGACTCGTTGCGGTAGTCCTTGTTCTCATAGTTCTTGTGGTGGTGCTTGCATCGTGCTGTAAGAGCTGTTCGGACAAGGAAAAGAAACCAACCTCCGCATCGACGACTCAGGCATCAAATACTGATAATACACAGCAGTCTTCAATTATTGACGGTCTTATTACAAGTAATGAGACAAGTTCTCTTATAACAGGCACTCCCGACGGACAGAAACCGTCAGAGTCGCTGTATACAACAGAAGTACATAACGCAGCTGATATCAACCGCGGAAACCTCATTCTCGTTAATTCAGACCATGAGTATAAATTCCCTGAGGACGATATCGAGCTTGTATCGATTTATGATACTATAGACGGTGTAGCATTCCACGTAAGCGATATGGTAACAAAGCTTGACAAGGAAGCACTTGCACAGGTTCAGGAACTTATGCAGGCTTTCTATGAGGCTGAGAATAATTCCGATATCTATGTTATCGGCGGCTACCGTACACTTGAGGAACAGAATGACAAGTATTACAACGGCAATTCTCAGTTCCAGGGCGGCTATTCCGATTACCATACGGGCAGAAGCTTCGATATGGCTATAGTCCCGAAGGACTCAACATCAGGCTATTATTCGCCTACAGGCGTTTACAGCTGGATATATGAAAATGCCGCAGATTACGGCTTTGTAGTACGTTTCCCTGAGGGCAAGGAAGGCTCGACAAGTGAGCGTGCAAGAGATTATACATACAGATATGTAGGTGCTCCTCATGCTGTATATATGAAGCAGAACAATTACTCGCTGGAGGAGTATATAAACGAGATCAAAGCACATACTAAGGACGAGCCTGTCGAGGTAACAGTCGGAAATAAGCTTTATCAGATATACTATGCTCCCGCAAATCCAACAGGAAATACAGATGTTCCTGTACCCGCAAACAAGACATATACTGTTTCGGGAAATAATGTTGATGGATTTATTGTAACTGTAAGCATGAATTAAAGCAAAAATGTCCCCCGACTCAGGGGGACTATTTTGGTTGTCAGAGCATTTGAAAAAAGAATGGAGATAAATGTGAAAGGAAAAGAGAGAAAGATATTCAGCATTGCAGCTTGTGCAGTCATGTGTCTTGCAGGTGTTACGGGCTGCGGCAGCGGCAATAAGAAGGGCGACGGCTCAGGGCATATGTACCGCGCCGCTCTTGCGTACAATCCGAAAAGCCTTGACCCGCAGTACGCTACAGACCCTTCCTCAGCTACGGTCATCAAAAATCTTTACAGCGGACTTGTTATGAAGGACGAAAACGGCAGTATTTCCTGCTGCAATGCGAAGGATTACAGTGTTTCCGCGGACGGCTGCGTCTACACATTTCATCTGCGTGAGGACAATTACTGGTTCTTTGATGAAAATAATGACGATATAATAGACGATGACGAGTATTTCCCCGTTACCGCAGATGATTATGTTTTCGCGCTCAGGAGAATACTTGACCCTGATATGCATTCACCCTTTGCAAGCGAATTCATGTGTCTGAGCGGCAGCAGACTTGCAAGGGATAATGCTCATTCTATGGAAGCTCTTGAGGTCGTTGCAAAGGACGACTATACACTTGAGATATCCCTTGATTATCCTTGTGCTGAGTTCCTTAGCCTGCTTGCGACTCCTGCGGCTTATCCATGCAATGAGGAGTTTTTCCTGTCAACAAAGGGCCGCTACGGACTGGACGACAGGTCGGTAATGTCAAACGGACCGTTCTATGTGCGTCAGTGGTATTACGACCCCTACGGAAATGCAAATATACTTTATATGCGCAAGAACGAGGTAAATGAAAACGAAAGCTATGACATATACCCGACTTTTGTAAGCTTTTCCATTGAGAAAAGCGAGGCTGCTGTGAAGCAGTGCTTCAAGGACGATACGGCTGAGTGCTTTTCGTCTGTTAAAGTGGGCGGATACAACCCGAAAAAGTATCATATCTCAGGCTATAAGGCAATGACCCTCGGACTTATTTTCAATCCGTCGGATAAGCTCTACTCAAATGAAAATCTGCGCAGGGCAGTTGCGCTTGCCGCTGACAGAGAAGCTCTCAAAGGTGAGACAGGCAGCGATATACAGCCTGCTTACGGTATCATACCGCCTGCTGTTGACATCGTTGGAAGAAGTTACCGTGAGCTCTCGTCTGAGAAGCAGTTTGATATTTATGATACAAAAGCGGCTGCGGACGCGCTTGCAAAGGCAAAGAGCGAGCTGAAAGTGAGCTCGGTGGAGAGCGTAAAGATAATCGTTGATTCGAGTACAGTTGACTCCCGCCATCTCCATGTGCTTTCTCAGCACTGGCAGGACAGCCTCGGTATTTATATAGGTATCGAGGACCTTACCTCAAAGGAATTCAACGAGAGGATAGAGAGCGGAGATTACAGTATCGCGCTTTATCCTGTCAAGGGCGATTTCAACAGCGGACTTGCTGTGCTTGATAAGTTCAGGACTACAGACTGCCTTAAACACGCAGCAGGTGAGGATTTCAATACCGATAATGTGCTGAAGAGCTCATCTGTTACCGAGCTTGTAAACAGCTACACGGCTGCCGAAAAGGGTATACTTGATAAGTTCGGTTTTGTGCCGCTGTTCTATAAGAGCACATACCTTGTTGCAAAGGATACCAATGAGGATATAATCTATGACCCGTTCACAGGCTCTATAGATTACAGGATAGCAAAGAATTACAGCTAAAATAATAAGTCCGTGAGTAATTTCGGCACTTATATAGAAGTTTATAGTTAATTATCGGGGGAAAACCTTTCTGAGGAAAGTTTTTCCCCCGAACCCCTTTCCAAAGACTTTTATCTGATTTTTTCCCAGATAGGGCGCGTACAAGCAAAAAAAGACCTGTAATATACAGGTCGCGCCCTATCTGGGAAAAAATAAAAACAGAAGTTTTCGGGAGAGAGTTTGAGAGTGACTCCCCGCAGTGCGGGGAGATGTCACGCAGTGACAAAGGGGCGCGCCTCCGTCAGAGGGCTCCCTTTTTCAAAAGGGGTTCTCTCAATAATCAGCGTAAAAGCATCTATATAAGTATTGCAGTTAAGAAGCCGTTTCGTGTTATCAGTGCGGAAATTTATCAATGTAAACTCCAACCTCTGTAAAAACACCCTTGCTGCTGCCCTTTACAGTTACAGATCCGATACGCTGAGCTGTGATACTGCCGAAGCTTACCACATCATAAAGATCTTCACCGAGGAATCCGCTGTATGAGCAGAACACTCTTTTATGACCGCGGAAGTCGTATTTATCGCGGAATATCAGAGCCTGCTGCGGATCATAGAGAAAACGCATATCAAGGTCGAAGTATTTATGACGCACTATTTTCAGTGCAGCCGCATCGCTGTCGGTAAGGTCAAAAGTACCGTAATTTCCGTTTATATCAGCCATATGATAATCACTGGCGATATGCGCGCAGGCAAGCTCACTGCCGTGAGTTATCAGTGGAGTGTTTGTGAGGTCGAATACCTCAGGTGCAGGGAAGGGACTTATCATAACTGTGTTCGTGCCTCTGATATAGGGATAAGTGCCGAGGAGCTTATATGAAAGATTTGAAGCAGCGTCCCACATGGAGGTGTTGGGTCTTACGTAGATATAGCTGCTGTCATCGGCGTTATTTTCGTGAGTGACATATGGCAGGGTGTAGAAATTGTCCATGAGCATATTGAATGATATGTTCATTTTAAGTCCGGGCTCTATCTGATTCTGACAAAGCAGGGAAGTAAAGCCTCTTGACGTGACATTCAGGAAGAATTCTCCCCCTGACTTTTCTATTTTCAGACTGTCAATAAGACCGTGATGTATGAGAGTATTGTCAAGAGCAAGCAGCACCTCTGCTGCGTTGTCAAAGCTTGTATGCGAAGTACGGACTATTGCAGACATTGAGCTGTAAGGAGTATATATATCCTTCCTGAAACTGAATGAAAGGATATTTTCCTCGGCAAGGAGAGTCCCGTCCTTATTTTTTATACTGAGAACAGCTGTCAAGTATCATCGCTCCTTACAATATTATCGTCAGTCATCAGCGTTACCGATACATCTGCCCAGTCGCCTTTCTTGTTGTCGAAGGTATAGGACAGCAGACGGCAGTTACTGAAGCAAAGCCCCATATACTCCACGTTGAAAAGTGCGGAGTTTTTCACAAGTGCATTGAAGCTGAAAACAAAATCCGCGGCAAAATCCGAGAACACTCTCCCCGAAAAGGTGAGCTTTGTGCTGCGGCTTGCGTCATTGGTAAATACACTTCCGCCGTCAGCCGTAGATTCTTCGTTTATGCTTCTTGCAGCCGAGGCTTTAAATCCGTCGCAGTAGATAACGGCTGAAGCTATATTAACTGGTACAGCCTCATGTTTTGTCAGCTCTGTTGTGCTCATGGGCTGCTCCTTTCTATCCTTGTGATGCCGCTTGCAGAGAGTCTGACTGTGAGCACAAGCCGCTGTATATTGGAGTCGAATTTTATGCTCATTTTCGACAGCGAGCAGGTAAGTCCGCACATATCCGATATGACAGGCTCGATGCTTGTATCATAAAGGCTGTATATCTCTGCTACGGAGCTTTTTGGCGGAGCTGTGATGCTTATCTCGATATCGGCTTTGAAGGGGATAAAGACCGTGTAAGGTGAATAAATAGGCGAAAACGACTCGAATCCGCCTATGCCCACAACAGTGAATATCCCTTTTTCTTTCTTTGCGATATCCACCGCATCAAAGGCACTGTAAACGGCTGTAACGCCGCTGTCTGTGAGCTTTTCTATTACATCGTTTATTATCTCGCGCAGCATTATAACCTCTCCTCTCCGCTTGAAAAGCTGCTGAAAACAAAGGTATCCTCAGTAATAAGGCTTCTGCACATCTGCAAGTAGTCTTTAAGCAGCTGCTTTGCGTACTCATAGGCAGTATTCTGCGACTCCTTCAGCACCTTTCCTGCGTAGGTGACATCTGCTCTTTCTCTTGCAGCAAGTATCTGCTGAAGCCTGTAAAAAGCCAGTGCAGCGCAGAGAAAGCACAGTCTCAGGTCGCTTATATCCGCATTTGGTCTGAGGATATCGTCTATCTCACGCATGGAAAGATATATGAGCTTCATGTATTCGGTGCTGTTTTCCTCACCTGTCATAAGCTCGAATATTTCTGTAATTTTCTGAATATCCATACTGCCTCCTTATTTCATGGTGAAGCATTCCGCGGTATCCTCTGACTCCGCACCGTATTCAAGCTGCACTTCTGTCTTTGATTTTCTGCACTGTAACTCAAAGGACCTGCGAAGGGCGATAAGCTGCTGAGTATTCATATTTGCAGCGGATACGGAAGCTATGTCAGCCGCAGCCCTTCCGCCTGTAAAATAGGCAAATCTGCGGATATCGCGGCGAAGCTCCTCATCGCAGAGCTGTATATCCTTAGCCTGCGACTTTATGGTATCATCGTCGCTGTATTTCTTCGTAACTCCTGCATTTACCTGAGCAGGCACGGCAACGAAGCTCCATTCGTAAGCGTCCGTGATATAATCGAGGATAGTGTGACATATACTGCCGCCGTACTTTTTTCCCTTAACGTGATTGCAGGACGAGATATTTTTGTCATTACCGCAGAGTGAGCATATCCTTTTTGCTGCGGAGCAGGAAATGCTGACTTCCTTTTTGATGCCGCCGTCAATTTCGGCAATGAGGTTCTTGTTATCGTCAGTCCTGACCATATACGCCATAGCTTTGAGGTAAACGTAAGGCTTGCCGAACTGAGTGAGCCGTGTATCATCGGTGACAAGCTCCGTATCGAAGATACGCGCATTCTGATTTGCTGTGGAAGCATCATGGTCGAATATACCTGTCTTGCCGATGAACTTTTCTCTGAGGGTATCGAGAGCATTTTCCGAGAAGCGTTCACAGTCGCGGTCGATGTCGTTGTCGCAGAGTATGACCGAGAATACATATACCTCGTCCTCAGAGAGAGGACGGCGTGTGAATTTATTGATCTTATCGAGAATAGACTTGTCCATAATTACTCCTTTCGTTTTATTTGTAGGGACGCCCATTGGGCGTCCGTCAAGTCTGTGTTATTATTTCATGCGGACGACCAATTAAGCAGTGCCCAAAATCTTTGATTTGGCTGGCAATGCTATATGCAGAGCTGGTCGTCCCTACAGGATTTTTATGTAGGGGCTGCCTTTGGCAGCCCGCAACACAAAAACGGTTTTATTCACCAACTGTGATAGTAAGCACCTTAACAGCGTCGGGAGTTATCTTTCTGAAGCCGCAGGTGATAGATACTGTCATCTGATCGAGCTGACGGTCGATGAGCTTGTCGGTCTCCATGATAAGGTCTGTGCTTGTGATGAATTCAAGTGCGAAATTGCGGTCGATACCGATGATGGTGTCATTATCGGCAGCCGAGGTCTTGACAAGTTC
>JAEEGL015329067.1_pt1 | contig 15458 bp, 26 predicted proteins | sample 9134231 | NCBI WGS metagenome assembly JAEEGL01 (sample SAMN16246548, study PRJNA631951) | gut metagenome | biome: gut microbiome; feature: rumen; material: fiber-attached | host: Bos | place: Iran: Karaj | collected 2018-10
ATTGTCGCCACAACAAGAGGACACAGAAGAAAACATATATAGATTGCAACTGCGACATAGACGGTCATTATATCGGATATGTGGAATGCTTTGATAATTGGTGCAGACATTGGACAAATGAAAGGAGAAACGATGAATAAGGAAGATATAAAAGCACTCATAGAGGACATCAATGTAACCCTTTTGCCAAGTGGTGAACTGCTTGTGGATACCGAGTACGCCAATGAAGCCAAATCCGTAAGGCTGATGGATAGAGAGGGATTTACAAGGATATTTGAAGAGCGAAAGACAGGGCATTGGATAATGCACATAGATGATCTGTTCCCGGCAGACTCAACGCAAGAATGTTCCGAGTGCCACGAATGGCAGTTTATATACTTGGGGAATGATGATAACTATTGTCCGAATTGTGGTGCAAAGATGGAAAGGAGTAAGAAATGAGTCTTATTTTAAAAGGCATAGACTTGCCGAAAGGGCAGAGCCTATTGGTGTTTATTGCAAACAATGGAGCAGTTGTTTGTTCTGGCGAAGACGGTGTTACGACTACCGAAGCCATCCAAATCCCAAAGGGAGCAAGGCTGATAGATGCGAATGAAATATCAAAGGATTTAGAGGAATGGAAACAAAGACCAAATAACGATGATGATGCGGTAGTGCTTGTAAATCATTTTCAAGGCATTATAAGAACTGCACCGACCATATTAGAAAGCGAGGTGATGCCCGATGAGTGATAAACCTTTCTATTCACCATATATGTAATGTTGCCCCAAGAGGGCTGAAAGTGAGGAAAATTAAATGCAAGTTAAAATATGCGGAATACCCCATAAGGTAATGCTTGAGGATAACCATTTTGACATTGACCTACACCTTGGACAAATCAACTATGACAAGGCAGAGATATATATCAATGGCGGTTTGACCGAAGAATTAAAGCAAGAGGCACTATGCCACGAGATATTGCACGGCATATTGATGCACTTGGGATACAATGAGCAAAACCAAGACGAACAATTTGTGCAAGCGATGGCGAATGCCATTAGCCAAGCATTTATCGCAAAAGCGACATTTGAAAGTGAGGAAAACGAATGAGCATAATGTTTAATCTGAAAGACATAGTAAGTTTAATTCTATTGGCAATTCTTGCCATCAACGGTTTAATCCTTTTAGGCTATTACTTGTGGCATCGGTTAAAGAACAAGTTTAAAAAGAAGGCAAGCAAAGAAGGCACAGACGAAAAACTTTGGGGAACAGAAGCCACAATAACTATATTTGATGAGAATGCCCAGTGTCAGCCAATGGACTGGAGCGAAATGGATGATGACCTATGAGTATAAATTCAAAGCAAAAAGGAAACAGATACGAGAGGGAATTAGCAAAGACCTTTAGAGAATATGGATTTACCGAAGCACGAAGAGGTGTTCAGTATTCGGGGAAACAGGGGGAAGCCGATGATGTTGTTGGACTTCCCTACATCCATATAGAAGCAAAACACGTCGAGAAGTTAAATCTATATAATGCAATACAACAGGCAGAACGAGACGCTAATCCCGATGAGATACCTTGCGTATTCCATAGACGGAACAGGACAAAAACCTATGTTACATTGAGTTTAGATAACTTTATGAAGTTGTATAAGGGGTGGCTCAAGTGAAGAATTATATGCAATTTGATGTTGATGGATTTTTCAAAGACTACAAACCAAACAAGAGAAAATTAAGAGACTTGGAATGGGACTTGGCTCAAGCGTGTTCGCAGGGCGGTATGGATTATTCAAAACCTAAAGTGTCGGGCGGTCTGCCAAGTTCACAAGTAGAAACGGCAGTAGAAAAAATATCCGATATAAGGGCGAAAATCGACGATTTGAGCGAGTATTTTGCGAAGGTCGACGAATTACTCAATTGCCTTGAACCAATAGAAAAAGCCATAGCAGATGTGTATTTCATACAAGGTAGGCGGAGTGTCTTTTCCATTGAGGAAATGTCCGGCAAGTTTTATATGTCAAAGTCTTCTGTATATAGGGTAGTTCAGAGATGTAGAAAAAAGATCAGAAAATATATAGAAAAAAAAGAGGGGGCATAAAGCCCCCACCAGAATAAACATAATCAGGAATTTTTTTCGATAAAATCTTTAGCAGCCGATGTTCGTTCCATGATGTCCTTCCATATCTCGTCACGGAACTCTTCATAGGGCATACTCATGAACTTTGTGTCCATATCCTGCCCAAGATCGGCAATTATTTTGTTAACATCATCCGGGTTGATACCATCATCAACCATCATTCGTTTTGTCATAAAAACACCTCTTAAATGGTGTTCGAGTACATCTATACACTGCTTAACCTTTTCCTCAAAGGTTGGGATTTCATAATTTGTCAAATCAATCATTACAATCACCCCCTTAATATTTTTCAATTTCCCATTCTTCTTCGTCTTCATCGTAGTGGGCATCGTATGCTTCCCAAGTTGAGATGCTTCCGTATGTGTACCCATTATCATGGCTTAAGAAGAATAATGTGTCATCGTCATAGTTGTCAAGGTATTTCTTCAACTTGCCCACCGTCATGGGCTTCTCTACCTGATCTAAACTATAGCCTGCTCTATCTGTTTCAAATACTACTGCCTGCTTCATCGTTCTGCTCCTTTCTACCAAACAATCTTCTCAATTTCCATTTCGTTGGCGTAATATTTAACGCCACTCACAATTCCCCACTTATAGGTGAAGTAGTTGATGTCTATGTAGGTATCGTCAACTTTGACACTCTTCACATTTTCTTCAACTTGGTCGCACCGACCATCCAAACCCTTCAGATATACTGTCATTGCTCTTCTCCTTTCAAAAGTTCTTGTAGTATGCAATACTCCAAATTGAGTATATCCTTCCTTCGCTATTGTTGAGTTCCTTCTTGTTGTCGGCGATCAGACAAAACCCTTTGCTCAACTCGCAGACAAACCATTTTTTAGGGCTTTCATCCTCTCTGACATACATTGGAGTGATATAAACACTTGCTCCATCATCGATTTGCGGATATTCGCCATCCATTACTTTGGTATAACCTCTTGGGGTTTTGTATTCTCTCATGGTATCACCTCTTTCATAAATCATTGTAACATTTTTCTATGCAGAAGGGGAAACTTCTTTCAATTCAAATTCCGGGATTTTGTCGAGGTTTAACCTATAAACGGGGTAGGTGCAGAAGCCCGATCTCATGCGAAGATCGGTAGGAGTTCCCAAATCGTTCTCCTTCATAAACCTCTCTGCCCAAGGGCAATTGTTTGTGTCTATGCACGCATAATCTTTGGGAAGGGCATCTATGTTTACCGTCAGTGTGGCAAATGGCATTCCTTCCATGTCATACAACTGCATACAAGTGTTTTTGTTCTGAATGTATGTCTCACGCATAACTTTAACTTCGTATGTTCCAAAACTTGTTTTTGCTTTCATCGTTATCTCCTTTCGTTAAGCAATCTTTAATTCTTTGCCATCGTACAGGTAAATATACTTGGACAGGACTTCTGTGTAATCAACTACTTCGTCATTCCCACGCATTACCATTTCCTTAAGAGCGTCAACCTCATCATCCGTTCCATCTTTTACAGGTACGATAATCCATTCGTGAACGGATGCGGGAAGTGCATAGTATTCGCCGATCAGGTCATATATTCTTTCCTTGACACCATCATAGAAGAGGGCTGAAGCACCAAACAGGTGGTTTTCATTCGTCAGAACATATCCAACCGTGGAGAGGTCAACATTGCCCGAAAGCAACACATTGTCATCTACGCCAAGCATTGTGTCTGCCAAGGTTTTCATGATAGCGGGGGCAAGGGTTGGCGCGGTCATTGAAGCACGCTCCCACATACCATCTTTGAATGACTCATTGTTTACGAGTGAGCAGAAGACACCATCACCGGACTCGTCATCGACCATGACCTGCAAGCACAATGCGATGTCACCACAAATTATCTTGTGAGGGTGTTCCTGAAGAAGAGCATCGTTGCGGCTTACATTCAGGAGTCTATATGTCAGATTTTTGTCTGTGGCATCCATAAATGCTTTTGTTTCCCGTGAGGATGGCTTGCTCATGTTCTGCATTGTGCGTACCATTTCATCAATTGTCATGCCGGACACATAAAGGTCATACAAATCTTCCACATAGAACAAGGGCATGGCTTCGCCTTCGATTGGGTCAATTGTAATCCCTCGTTTTCTGACATCTCCCATCTTTGTCACTATATTGATGTCTACGATGTGACCACTCTTTTCGATTGCAGCAATAAGTTCTTTTTCAAATGTCTTGATGTTTTTCATGTTCTTTTCTCCTTTTTTAAACAGCGAAACAATTTTGCTAAATGTGTAGCATATTATGCAGATGAACGCTACATAACATACCAAACAACCTGTAACATATAAAGCATCTTTGATTACTTCCATATATCCACCCCCTTACTAAATTGCATAGCAGAAATCTTCATAATCACAGCCAAAGCAGGATGCCCCACGAGACTCTGATCTATCCGGGCAATCTTCTCGCCATTGCAGCCAATCTTCCATTTCCTCTTCCGACATATCTGTATTTTTCTTGTGTTTGGGCTTGTAGTAATAGCACTCGTCATCATAATCGCCCCAATCGTAGTAGTAACTATTGTAGCGGCTGACTATGTCGAGATAACTACTATTTGAGTACCAAATCCCATCTTCCTCTATCCATCCTTTGCCAAGGATTTCAACATGACCATCTTTGCTTAAGATTGCCATCCGTGAGTTTATCATTTCCTCAATCATTTCAGAAATCCTTGAGTCCTTGTAGTATTGACTGCCTTTGATCAGGTAACTCATGTAACGCTTTACAAACAATGCCGTATCACTTATCGTTTTTGCATCACTTGTCATGGGGATTATTCCATTGTGTGCAACCCCAACCCTTCCAAGTGACTCAAGAGATTTTAACTTTCTTGTTTTGCCTGTGATCGGGAAGGGCTGTGTCATTTCGGGCGTAACTCCCGCGTGTGTCGATATTCTGAAGTGCATTACAACGGGAACATTTTTGCTCTTGAGGAACTTGATGGCTCTTTTGAAGTCTTTGTACTTCATGAAGCCTTTTCTGATGTGAACGCCATCTTTGTCCGGGTACATAAACCCTGCACCATCGGGATTATTTCTAAAACAGGTTTCCAATATCTCATTTGAGGGAAATCTTGTATTCTCCGGTTTGTATACTATAATGCACATTTATGCCACCACCTTTCCTGTTCTTTCAAGGATGTATTCCTTGGTTTCATCGGTTATACCTTTCAGCCAGTGATTGATGTCGATGTCATTTGGCTCTATTGTCTTTGCGTTTTTTGCTATTGCAACATGGATGTCATGCCATGCCATGAATGACTCATAGCGAAGTGTTCCACGACCAAGTCTGAACTCGACCGTTCCAAAGGAACTCATGTTGGTTGTATTGACTGCGCAGTAGCGGTCATCATCGTAGAAATCCTTGACTCTTTTTGCTTCTTCAAAGTTCCCACAAGGGGTTCTCTTTGCCCAGCAATCGGAGTCTCTTTCCGTTCTTCTTGAACACTTGAAGAAGAAGTCATACTGTTCATTGTAGAAGTGGATTACCTTTGCGACATTGTCATCCTGCTCCATTCTTGTGTCACCAAACCACTCGTTAGCGAAGTGGATGTGAAGCCCGCAGTGTCCATTGTCATGGCTTGTAAAACCGGAATTGATCAGTTTTCTGAACATATCTCTCAAAGGCAATGCCCTAAAGGCATCATCCGTGTGTGGCTTGAATATCATCTCAAAGCCTGTTTCATCATCGAGCGAACCATCACGCTCGCAGTAGATGTGGTTATCCATGAACTCGATCAGATCGGATGCCATCTTGTTTCTGTTCTCACCATCTTCAACTTCAAGTTCGTGTCCGATGGTCAACTTGTTTTCAGGCTTCTGAAGGTCGCCCCATTCGATTTTTCCATTGAGGTTGTACTTATCAAGGTCATATCTGCTATGGCTGTGATAATCGCCTATCGCTCTATCTGACTCTTCGCTATAGCAATCTTCGCAAAGACATCTGCCATTGCACCATTCGATTTCATTGTTTGGTACGACTTCGTTGCACCCTTCGCATACACAGTAACCATTATCAAAGCATTCAGAGCAGATATAGCCACCATCTCTTGTCTCTATGCTTTCAACATCGCTGCTGTAGTATTCCCCACAGTCATCGCATCTCCAATAGTTGTCTGCACAATCGCCGCACACATAGTACGGGCTATCATGCCAAGGATATGGGCTTGTGTGTATCTCTGCTACTTCGTAGTCATCCGACTCAATGAGAAGCCCACAGTCTTCGCAAGGAAAGTATCCAATGTGGTCAATGCAATATGCACACACATAGCCACCTCTTGCTCTCTCACCGAAATCATTGCTTCTATCGATTACATTGTTGCAATCGGAGCAGATTTCAAAGTCATCACGATTGTCCATGAAGTAATCAAACGAGATATAGCCTGAAATCTCTTCGTTCCAATCGCTTCCACACACCTTGCAATACTTCTGACCGGGCTGCATTACCTCGCCCGTGTAATCGCAAGTAACTTCCTCATCGCCCTCTTCAAGGACATACACTAACAAATCATAGTACCATTCAGTTCTCATGGCTTTTCTCCTTTCGTTAAGTCCGTCAACTGTTTCTTGTTATCCCCCCTGATAACCTCACAATCTCTTGTTGTTGATTAGATCAGACAAAGCATTTCCCATTCGCCCCGCCTGATTTTGCGTCTTGCTAATCGCCGGTTGCGTTTCTTTGTTTTGCTCCAACCATCATGGTTGCTTGCCCAACAGGCATATTTCCTTGCGAACTTGTCCTCGTTTACAAGCCGCTTGTCAATGCTTCTCATTGTTTCACTCCTTTCCGCCTGATTTCAGGTCATCAAGCATTGCTATGAGTTCCATTAAGTTGTCTTCGATGTTGGCGATTTCGCCATAGAGTTCTATCTTGTCCGGTATCATAAGTTCCGCCGCTTCAAATTTTTCTCTGACTTCGATGTATTTTTCGGAGAGACTATCGAGTTGACTCTTTAGGATGTTGTATACCGCCCTTCGCTTTTGAGCATTGCCCCACTCTTCGATGAAGTCCGCAAGTTCCCTTGCAATGTCATGGATTGGAGACATCATCCCGAAAAACTCTTCGGATAGGTCATCATCGTTTGTTTGTGACTCATCGATGCCCTGCTTCTTTGCGTACTCTGTCAACATATCGCCGATTTTATCGTTCACGAATGTATCAATATCAAACTTATTTGCTCTTATTGCCATTTTCTTGCTCCTTCCTTTGTGCTCTGACTATGACGGTTTGCATTGCGGAGTCTATGGACTCGCCAAACATTATCCTTGCTTCTATCTCTTGCCATTCGGACTCCGTGAAGTCTCTTAAGATGTCTTCCATTGTTAGCACCACCTTGCTTCATTTGTTTGAGATCAGACTTACTTGCCCCCCTGATACCCTCTGTAAGGCTCTATTTTGCGTTTTGAGCCATCTTTTTCTTGTAGTCGTTCAATCTATCGATTGCTAACTTTGTGTCCTTGCGTTCCAAGCAGGCAAGGTAGTCTTCCATGAGTTCGACCGTGATTGCTTCGATTGCTTCCTTCCTCGTTCTGAAACGCCCACCAAACCATTGACCAGTTGCCATGCAGTTCAGAACCCACTCGTTGCCATCCTTCCTAACTGCCACATTATCGATTGACTTGCCCTTGTAGACTATGTCCACCTTGTAGCCTTCAACTTCTCTATAACCGGATTTTGTCTTGATTGTAAGATTGATTTTATTCATTTCTTGCTCCTTTCATCTTTGATAAAAAGGCTGCCCAAGCAGATCAGCCCGAGCAGCATCATCAAATCTATTACTATACCTGTTTCAGTCATCAACTCTATCAAGGTTCTCATCTGATCACCTTGCCATTGACTGTTAAGATGGCTTCCTGTGTTCTCTTGTGCCCCTTGATGTTTGTCTTTGCACTTGCCACGAGTACGGGCTTGTCGCTTGTCTTGGGTTCAGACTTCTTGCTTGCCTTCTTTTTGGGCTTGGGTGCTTCCTTTTCAAGAAGGGCGATCAGTTCGTTTTGCTTTGCTATTGCCTTCTCATAGGTGGCAATCAGTTCGTTTTGCTTGGCTATCAAGTTCTCATAGTCGGAGATCAGGTTGTTATCCTTGACAACTTCCGGTTTCGGCTCTTCTTTCTTGGGTGTTGTCTTGGGCTTCTTGGCTGCTTTGGGCTTCTTGCCGTCGTAGGTGACAACCTTCTTGATGTTCTTGCAATCGTTTTCAATGAAGAGGTTGTAGGCTTCCTTATCGAGATACTTTGAGGTGCAGAGCCACATTGCCTGACCATCGATTACTCTATACACAAAGTGTATAGCCTTGATGGCATCGAGGATTTTTTTGCTTGGCTTTTCGCTGAATACTACTTCGAGTCTGTTGTTTTTGGTGTTGATGTTGATGTTCATTGTTAAGGTCTTCATGATAGTTTCTCCTTTTCTTGATTGATAAATTTGAGATCAGATTGATTACAACCGGATGGTGTTATTTGATGTTCCTAAAGTTTGATAAGAACTTTTCATACAACCAATCGGGTTGAGTTGTTACTCGCCAACATTCCCTTGACCACTCTTCGAGGGTGTATCTTTTGGCAATGTAGGCATAGGCACGGTCTGAAAAGACCTCGCCAAACATTTTGAAAGTAATTGATTGATAAGACATTTTTTTGTCCTTTCTCCGTTTCAGGTCCGGTCGACCGTCTGAAATAACTTTGATGGGATAGGGCTTTTTTTACAATGCTACCCTTCAGAACATTGAGGTTCGAGCATTGACACTTAAAGGCTGTCACGACCTACACTCACCCATTTTTACCGTGTGTTCAACCATCTCGCCTGGATGTTTCGCCCTCCGACTTTCGACGAGTCCCCTCGCCGCAGTATCGACCGCGCCCATTCAGAAACTATAGGCATGGGATTTTTTCGTGGTGTACCATCTCCCCCACCCCCTCGAGCCTGTCACCCTCGAGGGTTTCACCTATACAACACGCCATATTATATAGGTATGGTCGTATAACTCTTGATGGCGTCAAGGGTATTTGTCAAGGTTCAGTTGAGGGCTTCAGGTGCTACCCTTTCCCCCCTCACCTATAGTATAGCATATTCACTACAATATAATTTTTTATGGGGGTATAATTTTTATTTTTTTAGCATGGGTGCTATGGGTTTTTATGGGAGATCAGGCTGCCCACCTTCGAGCAAAAGACCATGGGGGTAGGTCGTAACACGACCGGACCGGTCTTGCGTAGAAGGGTAGTAGGTACTTGTCTACATTGACCAACAATCCCCAAAATTTTGGCGAAAAAACGATTGAGAAATGCTTATATATATTCTTTATTCTATGAAGGTGTGGGGTTGACTGTGGAGTTGACTGTGCTTTTGACTGTGATTTAAGGTCAAAAAAAGTACCCTCAAGCCTTGATACGCAAGGGTTTATTAGACTGTGCTTTTGACTGTGGGGTTGACTGTGGAGTTGACTGTGGTCATAAAAAGTATGCTCAAATTGAGAAATTCTCACGAAAAACCGTGCTATAATGATATTGAGAAGAATTACACTTACTCAAAACACTCCTTTCGTTTCGCCGCCCTTCGGGGTGGTGTTTTAGTTGATGACAGGGTCAGACCTTGTTTTCATAGTGTTCTCCTTTTTTCATAACAGACCCATAGAGTAAGGGGTGGGGTCAATCGTACTTCACCCCCACGGGTCGAATAATAAGGAGTCCCAAAAAATAATATAGAAAAAGGAAAAAAGAGAAATGGCAGAGAAGAAGAGTGGTGCAAAGAAGAGCACCAAGAAGAAGAAAGAAGAGTTAATGACACAGCCCTTGAGGAAACTCACAAGGGAAGAAAAGATGGCTTACCTTACAGGTGGCAAGAGCAGGAGAAAGTAAAATGAAGACACTGAAAACACCGATGACGCCTGTTCAGAAAAGGCTCAAGACCGCAAACTCAATAGCACACAAACCGTTGATAGGAACATCCGCAAAACCCATAAAGCCTGCCAAGCCCAAATATGTAAAGAAAGGCATTTAGTGTAATGGTATGGTATAGGGAAGCGACAAAGCCTACCGAGCCAAAAGAACCCGGAAAGCCGGGAAGAAAGCCCAAGAGGGAAGCAGAACCATTCACGGTTCACAAAGAGCAGAGCAGGGGAAGAAGTGCGGAAACGGAACTTATGTATGCGAGGAAGTCGATACATCAGGCGGAAAACCTATTCAGGTACTACAGTCAGCCGAGGGTAAATCCTCTCAATCTTGAGTCAAAGAACCTGTCACCGGAAGCCAACGAATGCTGGAAATACATTTTTTCGGTGAGGGGATATACGGAAGACGATGCCAATATGACCTGTAAAAAAGTCAAAGAGGACAAAACCTTCCACAATGCCGACGAGATAGTATTTGCTCTCGAATGCTACACTCAATGGATAAGAAGCCAAAACTTTGCCAAGGAGTTTGAAAGACCGGATGAAACGATCGGTCTGATGCCAATAGTGCCAAATCAGAGCAACCTTGCACAGTGGCTTGGCATAAGTTCATTTTCAATAAGTCATTACATGAAAGATGACCCGGAAGCGCAGTCAAGATATAAACACATTCTTGCGGACTGCTTATCGGAAGGTGCGATGGTGGGGGTATATCAGCCCGCATCAACCATCTTTTCTTTAAAGAACCTCTGCGACTGGGCGGACAAGTACGAAGACCGATCAAAAGACAAAACCGATGATTTAGGTGTTTCGGAAGCGGCTGAACTCATGAAACAGTTGGGATATTCAAGAGAACGAGCCAAAATAGAAGCCCCAAAACCAATGCTTGAAGGTGATGTAGATGGATAGGGGATTAAGGGCATTCCTTATGTCCGACTATGCCGCATATTGTCAGTATGTGCATAATGGGAACTGGAAACCTACAAAATTCCATAAGTACATTTGCGATATTGCGCAGGACTTCTTGGAAAAGGACACCGGGCACGCTTATGACATACTGATATTATCGACGCCGCCACAGCATGGAAAGTCAATGACTATATCGGAAACCTTACCGTCTTGGTATTTAGGCATAAATCCAAAAGGCAGAGTTATAGAAGTCTCATATTCGGAAGACTTTGCAAGGCGTTTCGGAAGAAGAAACCGTCAGAAAATAATGGATTTCGGTGGTGAGATTTTCAATATCAAACTCGGAAGCCCAAACACCGATTTAGACTTTGAACTCGATAATAATATCGGCGGCATGATAAGCCGAGGCGTTATGTCCGGTATTACGGGTCAGAGAGCGAACCTGATCATAATAGATGACCCTATCAAGAACAGAGAAGAAGCCGACTCCGACACCACAAGAGAGAAGATAAAAGACGAGTTTCTCAACTCAATGCTTACTCGTATGGCTGTCGGTGGAAAGATAATCATTATTATGACCCGGTGGCACGAAGATGACTTGGCTGGCTGGATAATAGAGAACATTGAGAATGTCACTTGTGTAAACCTTCCGTTGGAAGCCGAGGAAAATGACCCTTTAGGCAGACCAATAGGTGATGCGTTATGCCCGGAAATAGGCAAAGATAACGATTGGCTTAAAGATTTTAAAAAGGCATACACATCCCAAGAAGGCTCAAGGTCATGGAACGCACTGTTTCAGGGACATCCTACCGCATTGGAAGGAGATATGTTCAAGCGTGAATGGTGGCGGTTCTATGACGAGTTGCCGGAAGTTGCTGAAATGCTTATGTCGGTTGACGCGGCGTTCAAAGACGGAGATGACAACGACTTTGTGGCAATACAGGTTTGGGGCAAAGTAAATGCAGATATGTACTTGGTAGACAGGGTGAAAAAACACCTTAATCTGCCGGACACTATGCGAGAAATAATCCGCTTAAGGGCGATGTACCCAAAATGCAACATAACTCTGATCGAGGACAAGGCTAATGGTAGTGCCATAATCGACATTTTACGCAAGCAGATGACGGGCATAATTGCGGTGAACCCCTTGGGCGGTAAAGTTTCAAGAGCAAACGCAGTAGTCGGCGCAGTTGAGTCGGGGAATGTCTATTTACCTAAAAAGGCTAACTGGGTTTCTGAATATATTGATGAGTTTGCAGCCTTCCCTAATGGGAAGCACGATGATGAAGTGGACTGTTCGACACAGGCTTGGAACAGACTGATCTATCACTCATCAAAGATACGAAAGGCTATTAAGAAGTCCTCAATGGAACTTTATTTCCCAAAATATAACAGAAAAAGCACAAATGGTGACCCGGTAGGAAAAAGGAGCAAGATAAATGTTGTGTAAAATAATAGAGATAGTCATTGCACTGTCTTTTTTATTGGCAATCTTATTAGAGGTTGCTATTGGAATGGTGCTCATAAGGAGCGACCTAATGTATAAATCGGTTGAAAAAGCCGATAAAAAGACCCCTCGTTTAAGAAAAGTCCATAGAAAAGTTCTTAAAAAGAGAAAAAACAAAGAAGAAATCAAGTTTGAAACTCTTTTGAATAACATAGACATATACGATGGCACAGACTATGGGCAGAAGGATATTGAATAATGGCAATGAACGAAAAAGACCAGAAGTTAAAGACCGACATCTGGCAGAAATTTGAATTATCAAAGGATTACGAAGACAAAAAGAGACTTTTACAGCGATCGGAACGCAACTGGAACTTCTTTGTTGGTAATCAGTGGAAGGGTCTGAACAGTTTTGGAGAGGAACTACCCGTTCTTAACTTCATCAAGACCATAGTACAGTACAAAATTTCATCCGTTGCACAGAACGCCATGACTGCGTACTATTCCGACATGGAAATGCGACCGGAACTGGCGGAAATCTATAAAAATCTCAACCTATATTGGAGACAGTGCTGGGAAAAGTCGAAGATGAATGAGATGTGCTGGCGTATGCTGAAATCAGCCGCTATCCAAGGCGACTCATACTTCTATTGGCATAATGGGAACACGCTTGAACCACCACAGATTATCCCCAATACTTCCATACACTTTGCAGACGAGAACATCGACAACATACAGGAACAACCTTACATAATCATTGAGGAAAGATGGGACTTGGATGAAGTCATAAAGTTCGCAAAGAACAATGGCGTAAGCAAAGAAGACCTGAAACTCATCAATTCCGATGATAACACCGACAGACAGTTATATAACAGAGACGAAGTAAAGGACAAAGTTACGGTTCTTCTATATATGACAAGAAATGAAAACGGCGTAGTAGAGACAGGGCGTTCTACCGAGTCTGTCATTATTGAGCCTTTGGAAGCAAAGGTAAATCAGAATGGCGTAGGCGAGATAAAGGGCAACCTTACGGTCTATCCCGTAATCAACTATGTTTGGGAAGCATTACCTAACACTACAAGAGGTGTTGGCGAAGTTGAGATGCTGATACCAAATCAGTTGGAACTTAACAAGACTCTTGCAAGAAGAAGTATGGCTGTCAAGATGGCTGCCTATCCGAGAATGGCGTATGATGCTACTGCGGTAACAAATCCCGAAGACCTTGACAAAGTAGGTGCTCCCATAGCGGTGCAGGGCGGTGCGGCGCAATCAATAAATCAGATGATTGCGTACTTAAACCCCGCAAATATCGCAGGAGATGCACTCCAACTTTCAAATGACTTGTTACAGACCACAAAGGATTTGGCAGGCGCTTCCGATTATGCATTAGGTAATATCAACCCGGAGCAGGCATCGGGAACTGCCATCATTGCGGTAAGAGATCAGTCACAAGTTCCTCTTAACGAACAGGTATCAAGATTTAAACAGTTTGTTGAAGATGTGTCCCTTTTATGGATAGACCTTTGGATAGTGTTTAATTCAGATGGTATTACCTTTGAGTATGAGGATGAAAATGGGCAGAAAATCCCGGTCAGCCTTTCACAGGAAGACCTTGAAGGACTAAAACCCACAGTACAGATAGATGTATCACCTGACAATCAGTGGACAAAACTTGCCGAACAGCAGTCACTTGATACCCTCTTACAGTTAGGGCAGATAACCCTTGAGGAATATGTTGACTGCACACCTGAAAACTCATCAGTGCCTAAAGCGAAACTTCAGCAGGTAATCAATAAGCGTAAGGCTTTACAGGCACAGCAGGAGCAGATGATGCAACAGCAGATGTTGATGGAGCAGGCACAGGGGCAGATAAACCCGGATGTAATGCTTCAGGAACTGATAAATCAGGGTGTACCCGAAGAAGAAGCCATAGGCATGATAGAACAGTATATGGCAGGCGAACAACAGGATATTAACCCAATAGAGGGCTAATATAAATATTTTTAAAAGGAGAAAAAAGATGTCAAAAATGTTCATAGGTTTCAATCCCCTGCGTTCAGAAGACGCGGATTTAGGCGGAGAAGGCTCTGCCGTGGAAGAAGTTATTGAAACAGGCGAAGAAGAGATGGAAGCCGCCGAACCATCCGATGAAGAAGGCGCAGAAGAGCAGGAAGCCGCCGAACCTGCCGAAGACAAAAAGAGCGATGCCGCTTTCGCTCAAATGAGAAGAGAATTAGAAGCGGAGAAAAAAAGAGCGGATGAACTCGAAGAAGCACTTGGCTTGTGGTTTGAAGGTGACAACAAAGCAGCACAGGCTCATGCACATTACGAGGACATTCCACTCGAAGAAGCGATCGGCAACATGGAACAGAAGCGGGCACTGACGAAACTCGAAGCCGAAAAGGCAGACCTTGAAGATCAGTTGCAAAGACTTCAGTTCGACAACCTTCGTGCGGAAGACCTGAAAGAAATCAAGAACGCACGCCCGGATGTCAAGATTAAGGATGTAATGGAACTGGGCGATGAGTTCTTCCAGTACAGAGCAATGGGCATTGACCCGGTTACTGTATATGATGCTCTTCAGTTGAAGAAAGGCGTGCCGCCAAAGCCAATTGGAAAGGCAAAGACCGGCGCACCTGCTAAAACAGGGTTCTTCACAAGAGATGAGGTTGCAGCCATGTCCCCATCGCAGATAAGTAAAAACTTTGACAAGATAAGGGAGTCAATGGGCAAATGGAAATAAGCCCGATCTCCCCTTAAGAAAGGACAAGAAATGGCTTATAAGAACTTTATTCCGGAAGTGTGGTCAGAAGCAATCAACAGAGAACTTGAGAGACTGCACGTTTTCGCCGCTAACTGCAACAGACAGTACGAAGGCGAAGTTAAGAAAATGGGCGACTCCGTTCGTATTCTCGGAGTAGGCAGACCCACTATCACAGAGGTTCAGAGAGACTCGTTCACACAACTCTCCGCACCCGAAACCGTGGAAGATACTTCCCAGATTATGTATATCGACCACATGGCACACTTCAACTACAAGGTTGATGACATCGACAAGAGACAGGCTGTAGGCGGTCTTATGGAAGCACTTTC
>JAEEGL011670626.1_pt1 | contig 15456 bp, 10 predicted proteins | sample 9134231 | NCBI WGS metagenome assembly JAEEGL01 (sample SAMN16246548, study PRJNA631951) | gut metagenome | biome: gut microbiome; feature: rumen; material: fiber-attached | host: Bos | place: Iran: Karaj | collected 2018-10
CCTTCATGGCGGTCGACCTGACAACACAAAACATCAAGCCACTGCATATGATAGCAGTCTTTTACGGCGTTTGAACTGTAGACCACCTTTTTATCGACATATTCCATTTTCTTGTTGTGGTAAAGAATATCGGAAGACTCCTCCCCACCGGCGTCCTCCATAACAATACCGTACATCTTTTGACCATCGACCTCAACCGTGGCCATCTCACTGTGGGGTATTAGAGCATCCAGTCCTAAAAGGTTGGCAAGCTCGGAGGTCGCAACATTTCTTTTTACAAGTCCCTCTCCCGGAGTGATCGTTGCGTTATTGGCGCCTACCTTTGCGCCGATAAAATCCTTGCGTATCGCTGCAAACAAGGCCGCTATCTCACTTTTCAGCTTTTCTTTAAACTCACCTTCCTCATACTCATCTATGGTTTCGAGAATTTCCACAACCTTGCCATTTTGGTTAAACTTCATGAGGTCGATGGCGGCTTTAAGATCCTCAAAGGGATCATCTTCAATTTTGCATTTCTTAAGAATAGCGGTATGCTTGTCTTCTTCGAATTTTTCAGAAAATTCCTTTAAAAATTCCTCCAAAAAATTATACTTGTAAAACGGTATGGTTCCTTTTTCCAAAACCTTCTTTTTGTCACTTTTCCAGATCTCGTCCTGGTGGTATCCAACGACATCCTCAATATACGGCTTCATAAGCTTGTCTTCTTTTTTGAAGAAAAACCTCTTGCCTTCTTTCTCGATCACTATAACATCCGACGTGTTGCCGCCGGTGTGCGTGACCTTGACTCCGTTTTCACCATCCTTGTAGGATATGGTCCTCTCCCATTTCAGGAAATCCTCCCAGGATTTAACGCGCGCTCTCTCCTCCTTCGGAGCATCAAAAAAGCCCCGGAGCTTCGGCTTCATATCAATGATATCCTTGCTCAACCGCTCGGACATCTGCTTTACGATATTGTATCTGACCTTACCCTCTTTGGTCCATGGATGCTTATCGTCCAGATACTTATCACACTTGGCCACAACATGCCGCATCTGATCCAGAAGAGTCGTGCCGTCATTCAAAAACAGCTTTTTATCTTCTGTCTGGAACGAAAGCATGCCAAATAACTCGTTGAGAGCCTCCATCCCTTCAAGGATCGCTGTCATTTCCTTTGAATCCTTGGTGGTCTTGGCTTGTTTGCCATCAACGGTGTAAGTCCGATTTCGGAGTTGATCACCATACTCCAGCACAGAGTACTGACTTTTTTGTTCAAAAAGGTCATCCTGCTGCTGAGTCAGATCCATGATCCTCTGCTCTTCAGCCTTTTGTATGGCATTTAGGATGTTATCGCTAATACTGGAATCACTCATTTGTATCCTTGTCTCCGGTCGTACTGCCGCCGGTAATTACTGCATTATCAAACCGTTTAATGCGCCCGCCTTGATATAAGTGGTACTCTCGAGTCGTTTGCGAAGATCAAAATCCTCCTTGGCTTTAAACCTGAGCTTTCTGGCGTATTGGTCCCATCCACCCTTTTTGATAAAAAGCGAATCCTCATTCGAATGTTTCTTTTCATATTCCATTCTTTTTCTGATCGCTTTTTGCATTCCGATGAATCTGTTTTTGAGAGCCTCCCTTTCCTTTACATTAAGGATCCCCAGCATATGATACTCAAGAACTTTCATGTCCATCTCTAAAATCTGATTTGCCACGCTTTCACTCATTGGTATTGCAATGCCGTTTTTACCCACAACGCCCGGATTGTAGTTCAGGTTATACGAAAAATCAGTCTCTCCAAATGATATGTCACAATCAATTCCCTTGACACGTTTTATTATGTATTTGCCTTTGGACTCTACTATATCAAACATCCTGTTTGCTACATGGCGGTCTGTCTGTCCGCACAAAATATCAAACAGCTGCATATGAAAGCAGTCCTTGATCGCATTATCACTATAATAAAGTTTTTTACCCACATATTCCTTGTTGACGGATGAGACTTTATTATAAATATCGTTCTCTACCTCCCCACCGGCATCATCCATAACCACGCCGTACATCTTTTTTCCGTCAACTTCTATAGTGGCCATCTCACTCTTGGGTACGAGGTCAGAAAGTCCGAGAAGCTGCGCCAGCCTGTATGTGCAAACATTTCTCTTTACCAGGTCTTCTCCGGCTTTTATCTGTCCGCCTTTAACCCCCACATCAGAACCAATAAACTCTTTTCTGATTTTTATAAACAGCTCACCCAGTTCCGTTTTAAGTCTCTCCTTTTTTTCAACATCACTGATGGAGTCTACGGAAGCTATTATCCTGCATAATTCGCCATTCAGATCAAACTGCATTATTTTGACTGCACTTTTCAGATCCTTAAAGACATCCCCGGTGTCGCTCAGGCCCGAAAACATAGTACGCTGGTCGTTACTCGAGCTGAAATTACTTGTGAATTCTTTTAAAAACCTTTTCAAAAAGCGGTCCTTGATCTCCGCCACGCTGTCTTTCTGTTTCAGCTGTTCATTTTCTTCGATCTTCAACTGCTCCCGGTTATCATTAATGATATTTTCGATCGTGGGTTTATGCAGCCTATTCTCTTTTTTGAAGAATTGCTTTTTGCCTCCTTTTTCAATGATCAGCACATCGGAAGTATTGCCGCCGGTGTGCGTGATACTTACCCCGTCGACATTATTTTTGTATTCTACGGTCCGGCTCCAGTTCAAAAAGTCTTCCCAGGATGTAACGCGGCTCCTTTCCTCCTCCGTACACTCCAAAAAGCTGCTAAGCTTTTGCTCCATGCCAAGGATATCCCGGCTGATGGTCTCGCCTATACTATCCACGATCCTGTAGCGTGCCTTACCCTCTTTACTCCATGGATTCTTTGTGACAAGGTACTTGTCGCACCTTTCAAGAGCATGCCGCATCTGATCCAAAAGAGCTTCTCCTGCGTTGCGGAAGGCCTGCTCGTCATTTGGCTGAAAAGCGAACATGCCAATGCTTTCGCTAAGCGCTTCGATGCCCTTGAGGACTTCGATCATTTCGTCCGAATCCTTGGTCGCCTTTGCCTGTCTCCCGTCCACGGTATAAGTGCGGTTTTTGAGCTGTTCACCATACTCAAAAGCAGCATATCTGTTTTTGTTTTCCAGGACCTCATCCTGCTTCTGCAATGGTTCAACTATCTGGTTAATATTGATCTGCTGTGTGGCATTCAATAAATTTTCGTTTAAATCTCCCATATATCCCCCAAAACCATACGACCTGTTTGGGTCATTCTAAGGAAACGCTGATTAAAGCGTTTCCTTGCGCGAAAATCGCAACGCGAAGCGTCTTCCTCTGCGATTTTCTGCGCATCCTCGCGGAGCGTTTAGGGAAACACTGATTAAATCAGTGTTTCCCTAATTATTGATGCTTACTGCTTATGTCCTGCACCTGTAACAATAAAGCCCGAAGATGCCTTTGTCATCAGTTATTCCTCCGTTATCTGCCCATATTTTGCCAATATATTTTAAGATTATAACATATTGAAATGTATTATACGACAAATTTAAGCTCCTCCTATCATTAATATCATAACTATTACAACTATCGTAATTATCATATATATCATAGCTATCACAGATATTATTCCTTCCATCCATATCAGGCATATCGTATATATCATAGATATCACAAGAATCATACATATCGTTTCTATCATTCCTTATTTGGCTATCATTTATATCTTTCTTATTTTACATATTAATTTTATTTTTAATTGCTTTGTATTTTTTGTTATTTTTCTATTATTATATATTTTTATTTATTTACTTATTTTGCTATATTTGTATATCATATATTATTTTGTATATATTCTTATTATTCATTGTAAGCTAATTAATGATTTTATTAATTATATATATTATATTGCATGTAATCATTGCATTGTTTTTTAGGATATGATAGAATGTAAGCATTATTTTGAAAAAGAGGGAATGATAATGAACAAAAGAAAACTGACTCAGGATCCCATCGTCATCATGTTCACCAACAACAAGGGTGGCTGCGGCAAAACCTCAGAGTGCCTCGAGCTGGCATACCTTCTCGGCGAAAAGTACAAGGTCCTTGCCATCGATATGGATCCTCAGTGTAACTTTTCACTTTATTCCGACGTAGACCTGGAGGATAGTAAGAACATCAAAAATGTCCTGGACGTGGATTTTGAGGATATCTCAGAGTGTATACAGTCTGCCGGGAACTATGACGTGATCGCCGGCAACAGAGCTCTGGTCAATGCTTCAAAGCTCTATCCGGACAGCGACGAGGAGTACATCCTGCAGGAGCTTGTCAGCGAGCTGGATTATGATTTTGTACTTCTGGATTCCGCACCGGCCCAGTCCCTGCTTTCTATCATTGAGTACACAGGCTCTGACTACGTGATCGGCGTTACAGAGTGCGATGACGGTTCCCTTCTGGGCATCAAAAATATAAAAGAGGACATCCGTACCATCACCAGACGTCGCAACCCGAAGCTCAAGTATCTGGGAGTTATCCTTAATAAATATGAAAACACCAATATCAACCGGCTTGCAGCTGACCAGTTGGAGGAGATGTCGGAGGAGATAGGATGCTCTCCATTCAAGACGCGTATACGCAAGTCCAGCAAGTCCTCAGAGGCAAAGCTCATGAGACAGAGTGTGTCCCAGTACGACAGGCGCAACAACATAGCACTTGACAATGCAACCCTTTTAAAAGAGATCCTGAAGCGGATCAAAGAAGATGGGAGGATGTAAAAGTGGCATCAAATCTCGACAGATTAAGGGCTAAAAAGGCCGCAAATCTCAAAAAAGAAGCAGATCTCTCCACCAGTTTCAGTATAGATGAGGCTACTGCCGCGGATGCCGCAGAGGCTGCACATACAGATCCACAGGAACCGCAGGAGAGTGCACATGCAGCAGAAGCTACTGCAGCTGAGGCTGCACCCACAGTAGAGCCTGCTATAAAGCCTGCAAAGGCAGCCGCAAAGCAGCCGGACACAGATAGCAAACCTGCTAATACTGGCAAGGATAGCGATGCCAATATCCCTATCAAGCCTATCACACCTATCAAGGAAACCACCGAGTCCGGTGATCCGGTGGCTTCACCCGAGCGTAATCTCGGTCTTCGCCTCTCAACAGACGAGGACAAGCGCTATCTGGATCTGGCACCCCTGGGACGCGGTATTACCAAAAAGGCATTTTTCATAGGTCTTATGGAGGCCGAGTTTGCTTCAGTATCCACTGTAGATATCAGTGATCCTGAACTGGAGCGTTTTAGGAATTCCTCACTCAAGACCACAGCCATCACCATCTCCGTACCGGAAACCCTCATAGAGCAGATCAAGACCTATGCTGCAAAGCATATGATGAAGTATCAGCGTTATATCGCATATGTGGTCAGCAAGGCGCGGTTGTCAGATGCTGAGTGGTCCAGGATAAATCAGTAGATCATAGATGGTATGACAACAACCAAATATTGTTTTATTTATTTAGGACAGCGAAACCCTTGTAATTACGGGCTTTAGAGCAGTTTAAGACGTAGTATTTGGCAAATAAAAAGTAGAAAAATCGACATAAAGAGTAGTAAATGGTACATAAAGCGTAGAGATTGGCAGAGCACATCGACCAATTCCTACGCTTTATTTTTATTTTCTTACGTTTATCGCATGTTTTGGGCCATTTTAAGGATAGTGACAGTGTACTTAGACCAATTTCTACGCTTTATTCATTTGGAAAAGATACGCTGTTAGGGAAACACTGATTAAATCAGTGTTTCCCTAAACGCTCCGCGAGGATGCGCAGAAAATCGCAGAGGAAGACGCTTCGCGTTGCGATTTTCGCGCAAGGAAACGCTTTAATCAGCGTTTCCTTAGTTATGCTGCCTGCAAAAAAGCCCTTAAAATCAGGGATACTCTCTAAAAACGTAGAAATTGGTACAAGATATAACAGGTGCGTAGAGATTGGTAGAAACATGAACCAATTACTACGCAGTTAAAAATTAGACCAAATCCTACGCTTTTAGGAGAGAATATTAGACCAATTTCTACGCTTTAATGAATAATAACTACCAATCTCTACGCTTTTATGATATCATTCTACCAAATCCTACGCTTTAAAATTTGTAACTAAGTAGAAAATGGTTGTAAAAATTGTCCATTTTCTACTCTTTTTGCTTGACACATAAAGGCAAAAAGGATATATTATTTGAGATATAAAGTAGTCTTATGACGACCATTTTCTACGCTCAAGGAGCATTATGAACAATCAGACATATGAGCCGCTACCAAATTTATCGCTTCGTAAATCCAACGAGATGGTGTCGGCGAAGTACAAATCCACACTTCTTGAAAACCAGGTCATGGCCATAGCTTTGACCCGTATAGAGGCAAATGCCAGTGACGATAGCGCGCCCCTTTGTGCAAAGCTGTACCCCGGGGAGCTTAAGCGTCTTATTGGTGACCCTGCCCATATTTACAGGACTCTGTCCACAGTGTCAAAGACCATGATAGGTCACACCATGTTTATGGAGGATCACAAGGGGAATTTCGGGGCCTACGCCATAGTTACGGACGCCACATATCAGAATGGAGTTTTTACGGTGAAGTTTAATGAGAGCCTGCGCAAGCACATCCTGGGCCTCGAGAAGAATTACACTACTTTAGAGCTTTCCGTGCTCACGGACTTCAAAAAGAACTCATCATTCAGGATCTACGAGCTCCTTAAAAAGGAGTTCTACAAGAGTGACCCAAAGAAAAACAACGGCAGAGTCGAGGTAGAGTACAGACTTTCCGAGTTCCGTTTTATGATAGGTATTGCAAATGCCGACGAGCAGGGTGTCAAAAACGCCATTGCCCGCATGGGCAGCAACATCGATTGGGATGAGCTATATGAGAAGCTTGACAAGAAGGATCGTAAGTACGAAAAGTGGTACGAGCTGGTGCGTAATGTCATAGTTCCGGCCCAGGAGGAGCTTGAGCAAAAGAGCAATATCAAGTTCGAGTTTGAAGGACTTAGAAGCGGACGCAGGATAGACAGGATCCTATTTAGCGTATACCCTAATGACGCAGCCGGCAGCGCTCACACCAGAGAGCGTCAGCTTATCATCGAGGAAAACAAGGCAAAGCAGCGCTTTGCCCGTGAGATTGCCGAGGAGAATCGCCAGCAGGTCATTCCAATGGATATCTGTCCGGAGGTTTATGAAAAGTACGTGGGTCACAACAGACTTACCAGGGAGGATATAGATCTGCTCCTTGAAAAGTCCAGTTTTGATGGAGAGATAGTTGCAAGGGCCATTGAGATGGCTGATGAGGCCTCAAAGACCAGTTACATCAGTAATTACATGGGATGGATAGTCAGATGCATAGAGGAAGGCTGGTTCAGTACACCCGTGGTTGATGCTTCCTCACAGAGGGGCAGTCAGGTCGTAGAGGTTATCGAGGCCTACGAAAAGGCAGACAAGGAAGCCCTTGCCAAAAAGATGTGGGATCGCATCAGGAAAAAGGACGATTTTGCCGCTTTTGTCAGCGTGATGGAGGAGAGCGGCATTGCACTCGAGCGCTACGAGGCTGTGTATACTTATGATGAGCTGACACAGGCTTATACCGACTGGAAGGCAGGCAAGCCCATAGTTTTGTAGCATTCTCTACTGCTATGGGCTTGGTTTTTAATTGCATTTATTGGCTATCAGTGTCATAATAAAGTAGGTTATTTTCAAAGAGGGAGATCCCGGTTACAGTTTTTATGATATTGTATCGGGTACGGTAGGGATCTACGTAGATTATGGCAAAGAATCCCAGCAGGAGATGACAAGGATCGGAGCGGGTCATATTTTCGGTGAGCTTGCACTGATCGACGGACTTCCCCGCAGTGCTACTGCAGTTGCACTTGATGATGTGGTTTTGTGAGAGGTACAGGTTGACGAGTACAAGAGCTATTTTGATTCCAGACCGGGGCGCGTTACCTTCCTGATGAGGAGCTTATCTCCACCGTTGGTGTTGCCACATTTTTCGGAGAGATCGGACTTATAAGCGGTTCCGTCAGGACGGCCACGGCAGTTGCCGGCATAGACAGGTGTATGATAGAGAGCTTTACTATCGATGATTTTGAGGAGATGTACACCCAGAATCCTCTCAAGGTTCAGCGTTCCATCGAGTATTTGGCAGAGCGCATCCGCATGCTTACAGACAGATATATGGAGCTGTGCGAGCAGGCATACGATATTTGTGAGGACTGAGGCGGTACACTAGGGGAAATTATCAATTTAGAAAGAGAGGGCCAGGCATGGATGCGCAGCTATTAAAAAATCAAAACCAGCAGATCCAGATTGAAAAGAATAAAGAAGATGTCCTGCTGCAGCAGGATAACGTGCTGATGAATCTTGAAAGTCAGCAGGAAACCCAGCAGATGAATCCTTTGCTCCAGGATGTCGAACAGGCAACTTTGGAAAAGGGAGAGCAGCCAAAGAGTCTGAATGATGTGAAAAATGTCAGCTTTTGCACGGGTGAGTTTACGCATCTAAAGGGGCGTCACTGGAAACTGGACGCCCTCTTTTCCACCTGGGACAAGTATCTTGAAAATGAGGGTACCATGCAGGTCGAAGAAAAGCAGGTGCTCTTGAAGTCCATCATCTCATGGGGCCGGAAATGGTACTGGACCAGTTGGTCGCCCTTTCAGCAGTCAAGGGAGAACAGTAAAGCTGTTTCCAAGATCATTGATAGTGCCAAGGCAGAGTATGACCGTGTCAGCAACCACTACAAGGTCACTCAGGTGGCTCTGGATGCAGCGGGCTGGGTCGGCAGCGCTGCAAAAGCCGTTGGAAAAGGACTGTGGTCGATCGCAGGATTTTTGCCGATCCCCGGAAGAACAGAATATATGGGGGCATCGGGAGCAAATACCTTGGGAACCCACGGCAGCCAGGGGCATTTCATGGAAAAGGATGACTATGAGAAGTCCATGCAGAATATGCGGGATAACTATGATATCACCAAATCCTATTCCGAAAATCGGCAGAAAGCACTGGGAAATGCATATTATCAAGGTGCGGATAAAAAGAAATCTCAGTCTAATCAGGGACGGAATGCAACCTATGTGACAGCCGGCCAAAGCTGGCTTTCCAAGGCAACCAATGTGGTGATGGGACTGACGGCAGGCTTTGTCGGCAGGAATATCTTCAATGCTGCTGCGGGGGTTTTGGCCACAGGCTGGAATCTGGCGACTGTTCCGGTTTCTTCCTTGCTGTACGGCATCACCAAGTCATTCCACAGCCTTTTTACTTTGGAAAACCAGTTCAGTACACAGGGATTAAAAAATGCGGTTAATTTTCCGACGTTGTCCGTGCCGGTACCGCACAGCCCGGCGCACTGGATCAAGTACTATGCCCAGAATACACCGAATGCAATGGATGTCTTTCATGAGAGAGGACTTCTGGAAGGAATCCGGGCTGCGATCCATTTTAATGTATATCGTCCCGTTTATGACTTTTTTGCGGACTTCAAAAGAGAATCAGGAAGTCTGAAGTATGATAATCTAATAACGCAAGTTGATACCAATGGTATGGAGATAAAGTCTGAAGACACTGCAGAAGCACAACGTCATAATTATAAAATGCAAAAAAATGACAATGCCACCCACGCCAATGGTCCGTCCCATCTCTTCGGAGGAGGTCTGCAGACTGCCTGGGGTCCTTTGACCAATATGTTCAAGCGGCTCAAAAATATCGGTAAGTTCCTGACCTTCCAGGGGATCGGCAGCGGCATTCTCGATCCGGAAAAGGAAGAAATAGCAGATCGCGCGAAAGCAGACACAATTCAGACGCTTCATACGGATGATAACGACGACGATGACGATTGATATCAGGAATGACATTTAGCAAGGGAATAAATCTAAATGAATGAACAAGTATTCTACCCGGAGCTTGAAAATGAGGAAGCATTCCGGGAATTTATGAACGAAACGCCTTCTATGAAAGGCCTGAAATTGAACTATAAAGAGTGGTGGAAGGAAAGCACCGGGGTAGAGGGAGAAGAATATCCCCTAAATGACGAGGCGTTCTTTATCAACCGTACTATGGATCCGCTGGCTGCGATCTTTGAGGACGAGACTGAATCCGCAGCTTTTCGTGAGGCTGATGATGCTCTTATGGCAGCAAGAGAAAACGGTGAGGATCTTAAGGAACCGAGCAGGGCTTTCCGAGCCGGGATCTTCGGGATGCTGATGCATCTGAATCCCTTTTGGTCCATCGGTAAGGATCTTCTTTCCATGTGGAATGCTTCGCAAAAAGAGTCTCCTTCGGTTTTTCGTCTCGGGAAGGCAGATTATGAGCTGTTTGCAGATCTCGCGACGGTAGATGAGAAGGCGCTTCTCGGAAAGAAGGGGATACTTGCATTTGGAGCTGTCCTTACGAATGAGGAGACGGGAAAAGATCAGGCAGCTTCACTTCTTATTTTCGCAGATAAGGAAGCAGATAACATTTGCCCGGTCAGAAGAGTCGAGCTTATTTGGTTATTTACGGCTCCTTCCTTTCGTGGTCGTCATGCAGCGGATGAACTGATGGCTGCTATGTACTGGTATTGCATAGAAAACGGGATCTTTCTGGTGAGGGCAGATGTGCCCTCAAGAGATTTTCTACCGTTGTATTTCCTGCCTTATCTGATGAAATGGCAGATCCATCTGGAGATGGAGGAGGAAGCAGAGATCTTCCTTCGTCTTCCGGAAATTGAAGAAAGTGGCTGTCTGGATGTCCTGAAAAAGGGTAAAAATGTAAAGAGCCTCAAGGAATTCTCACAAAGACAGGTCCGTGAATTTTATATAGAGAATCAGGCAGGCAACGAAGAGAGTGCAGATATTCTGGACAGAGTGTTATCCTGCGCCATAGTGAAAAACGGAGAGATCGAAAAGCTCCTTCCGGTGATAAAGCATCCTTCCAAAGCACTCGAGATCGGTTATGCGCTTCCTGTAGAGGAGGTTTCCAGAATGGAGCTCTCAGCACTTTATTATCATACGCTGGATCTGGCCATGGAGACATTGCCCGCAGGCACACAGGTGCTGATCCGTACTTCCTCCGAGGATGAGATGGCTGTTCTTGATGGTGCGTTTTCAAATCATGAAATTCCTATTCACTATCGCGGGTTCAATGGTTTGGATCCGGAGGATGAGGACTTTGACCTCGATATGGAATCTTATGAGATGCTTCGCAGTTTTTACTATCTGTGCAGAGAAGGAGACCTGCAGGAGATCATGGCAAATCTGGATATCCCGAGGGATACAGAGGCTATCAATCCCTATGCAGCCGTATTGGCGCTTATAGCAGAGAATCCGGATATTTTTGAAGAAACGAGCGAATAATTAAGGATATTTGTGTATTAAAAAGGCTAGGATTATAGGCATCGATATGACCTGTGAAAGAAGGGGGGCTATATGGATAATTCCGGCGGCATGGTATACACATTATGCCAGTATGAGCATAGAAAACCTCGAAGCTAAAGAAATAAAAAAACTAGAAAAAGAGCGGGAAAATTATCCGAAGAACTCCAAGAAATATATGTAGTTAAGTCAGGCGATAGGATTTCTGGGGAGCGCATATACCACCAAAGCCGGCAGATGGCATTCTTTCTTCTCAGGAAGTTCAATGATAGATGATTTTGGTTATACACGGGAGACTGATTGAGCTATATATGTCACATACACTACACACGATAGGATAACATGGATATTAAGGGATTTATACAGGATTTTATGGCTTCAGAGGCTGTGCAAAAAACCGCCGACGAGATACAGGCCATTGATCCGACTGATGCTATAAAACACAGTTACATACTTGAACAGGTCATAGAGGAGAAAAAAAAGGAGCTCAAGTCGCTGGATGATGAGACCAAGGCCTCACCGTGGCGCATGTTCCGCAGATACATGGAATATTTTAGGATGTACTATGTATATATAGGGATGGTGCACCCGCTGTTCTCGGCAGGACGTGACAGGATAGAGGAGTGGCGTGCTGCAGTGGACGAATATGAAAAACTCTTTGACGGTTATTTTCCCTATGTCTCCCTCGTGACAGAGAGCATGTTTCCCAAGGTTCGACATTTGATCCCCGCGGATCTTTTGGAGCTGTCAGGTGATCCTGACCGCTACATTATCGCAGCCTATCAGGTCATGCTGCCTGAGGGCGATGGAGGCGTGGAGGATTATCCCCTCGAAGTGGCGGGCGTTATGTCCTTTAGTCTCCGGGATATGGATGATGAGGTCGTAGTCTGTATAGACTGGATCAGGAGTGACAGAGAGCATGCGGACGCCAATGCCATGGATGCCCTTATGGCAGAGATGTTTTATATGATAAAGGACACACCTGTCAGCGGGATCGTTTTTGACATGAGCTTTGAAGAGACGCTGGATATCGACTATGATGGTGAAGGTGATGAGCAGCTTGCCATGTCTCCTCTTTCAAGCCTGATGGAAAGGTGGTATTTTGAGGCGTCCCTGATCCCCGACGAGGAACTTATCACGGATGCAGGCAGTCTGAAGAAGCTGCTGGATATTGATCCGGAGGGAGATTCAAAGGTTAGGATCGAATTCATCGACAAGATGACGGATGAGGAGTTTGCAGATATCACCCGGCGTTATATAGAGGAAGAGCCGGGGGTTTATGATAATGGTATCCCTTTTGCAGGCAGGAGACGTTACGACAAAAAGATGTCTTGCTTTGCAAAGAAGAATGGGGCGATCGTAGGCATCCTGCTGGTCCACAAGAACCACAGGAATGAGTACTATGTGGATATGGCTCGGGGAGATTCCGACGGGATCACGATGGAGATGATCATGACAGCGATTGAGGAGATATCAGGTCGTATAAGTGACGACCAGCAGGTCATCATTCCGGTAAAGCGTGAATTTGTAGCAGACTTTACAGCGCAGTATTTGCCGGATGCCAGACCGACAGTTATGATCAGATCCACGCTGTTGGCACCTGATCCCGAGGAAGATATCGACAGTGATGAGTGGGCAGAGTTCGCGGAAAACATCGACAAGATCATGCCGGATATCAAGGATGAGGTTGATTGATACAAGGATCAACATAAGCCCTGTAACCCGTACTATAGCGGGTTACGGGGCTTTTTTATATCATAGGAAATTCCTCCGGATTTCCTATGATATAAAAAACGCTCCGCTATGGATGCGACTGGTGCGCAGATGTATATGCAAGCTAAAGCTTGCGCGCACCAGCGCGCAAAGAGTCGCGAGCGACTCTTTGTTCGATATAGTGTCCGGCAACTCATTTACAAAATATTTGCAAAACATGTATTGCATTCGTATAATAGGTATGCATGAATTTTTGGCTTGAATTGGCGCTGAAGATGAGTTTTACGGAGTTGGTTATGAAAACCAGTTATTCAAAAAAACTTCATATTATCGGACAGACGATAAAAACCAGTTTGTCCATGGTGCTGCCGATCCTGTTTATAGGCAGTATTACTGTTCTTCTTAACGGGTTTCCGGTTCAGGGTTACCAGGATTTTCTGAACAATTTTTTAGGAGGGGCATTAAGAACCATTATTCTTACGATCCAGCAGACGACGGTAGGTGTTCTGGCTGTGTATCTGACAGTAGCTCTCAGCCTGTGTTATATGAATCAGACGGAGGAGGGAGAGCGGCTGGTACTGAAGTTCGGATGCGTTCTTGGCTGTCTGACAGGATATTTTATCCTGGTGGGATTCTTTGCCGGGGAGCCTGATCTGTCACTTCTTAGTGGTCAGGGAGTCTTTAGTGCTCTTTTGGCGGGCATAATCGGATCCATGCTTTTCCAAAAGTTTGCATCCGTTTTTAAGACCAAAAAAATGATCTTTGTGGATGGAGCTGATTCGGTTTTTAATGCGGCACTTCACGTTATTCTGCCGTTTTTTGCGGTTGTACTTTGCTTTTCCGTATTTAACTGCATCATTACGGGAGGATTTGGGATCCATAGTATCCAGCAGCTATTTATGAAGGCGGTGGACGGGATTTTTATGAAGATGAGCCGGTCCTATTTCAGCGGACTTTTGTTTATCTTCCTTATCAGTGTGATGTGGTTTTTCGGTATCCATGGCAACAACGTACTGAATCAGGTTGCGGAGGATATGTTTGTTGCTATCATTCCGGGAGAGATCGTTTCCAAGAGCTTTATAGATACCTTTGTAAACATGGGCGGCACGGGCTGCATACTGGGATTGCTGTTTGCAAGTATCTTTTTTGCAAAGAGAAGCTCTACCAAAAAGCTTTCCAGGATGGCCTTTCTGCCAAATGTTTTTAATATCGGAGAGCTGATGGTATTTGGTCTTCCGGTCATTTACAATCCCATGCTGCTGATACCCTTTGTGGCGGCGCCCATACTGTGCTTCAGCAATGCCTATTTGCTTACAGCAGTTGGCTTTATGCCTCATGTTACACAGGAGGTGGTATGGACTACGCCGGCGCTTTTCAGCGGCTACGTGGCGACCGGTTCATTCAGGGGAGTTATTGTACAGATACTCAATATTCTGATTTCGGTTGCGTGTTATGCTCCTTTTGTTGTCATGTATGAAAAGAAGTCTCTGGACGAGTCTTCATCTGCCATGAATGAACTGGTTGGCATCCTGAAGAAAAGTGAGGAGACCACGGAGGAGGTTACCCTTACGGAGTGCGAGGGCAATGCAGGGCGCCTTGCCAAGCTTTTGGCCACGGATCTGGAGGTTTCGATAGGTGCGTCTTCGGTAGAGGATGAGGTTTCCGTGGCAGAGAGCCCTCTCATAATGAAGTACCAGCCTCAGTTTGACAATACAGGAGCCTGCATAGGAGCAGAGGCGCTTCTCAGATGGAATCACAGCAGGTACGGTATAGTTTATCCGCCTCTTGTTATTCATCTTGCAAAGGAAAGCGATAATCTGTATGAACTGGAGACTTACATTATAGAAAAATCCGTAAAGGACTCTAAAGCTTTCAGAGAGTGCTACGGAGATAAGTTCAAGCTCAGCGTTAATGTGACGGTTACCACTTTGTATGACAAGAGATTTGTACAGTTTTTAGAGGATCTGGCGTGGCGGTATGTGCTCAAGCCCGGGAATATCTGTATAGAGATCACAGAGGAGACGGAGCTGGTTACTTCCGAAGAGACGGGAAATCTCATTAAAAAGATAAGGTCCTTTGGATATACATTTGCGCTGGATGACTTTAGCATGGGACATACTTCCCTTCAGTATCTGCAGCATAACCAGTTCGATCTGGTAAAGCTGGACGGTAATCTGGTAAAGTCCATCCTGAGTAATGACAGGACAAAGGAGATCATAAACTCCATAGTTTACCTGTCGAAATCACTTGACTTTAGGGTTTTGGCTGAATTTGTGGAGACTGAGGAGCAAAAACAGGCGCTGGAGCAGATCGGATGCCTTTTATATCAGGGGTATCTGTACAGTCCGGCTATTGACAAAGAGGCACTTTTGGAGTTGGGCAAAAAGGAATGATC
>JAEEGL013859511.1_pt1 | contig 15456 bp, 11 predicted proteins | sample 9134231 | NCBI WGS metagenome assembly JAEEGL01 (sample SAMN16246548, study PRJNA631951) | gut metagenome | biome: gut microbiome; feature: rumen; material: fiber-attached | host: Bos | place: Iran: Karaj | collected 2018-10
GAATCATGGAGTCCGTATCCTCTGAAATAAGGCATCCAGTATGAAACGAAATCTATGTAATCTTTACCGTAGAGATACTGATCGGTGTATTTTCCGTTGATTGAGAATACACCTCGTGGAGTGGTCCAGCCTTTGGGAATATCACCGGATACGATGTCGGTTTCGATTATAAGCTCACCGTTCTTGTAATAATACAGATACTGATCGGCAAGGTCTACTTCAACGAATGTATCACCGATATCGTTAAGTCCTCTTACGGTAGCTTCCACATTGTAAACCGGAATGTGTTCATCCCTCGTACCGTCCCAAGCTTCTTCCGAATGAAGATAATTACTCAGGAATCTGAGTTCCGCATCATGATTAAGTTCGGTTCCGTAATCACTGTATGTCGCAGGGATGATTACTGTCTTTCCGGTAGAAGAAACAAACTCCCTGTCGAGTCCGTAAGTATTATATGCCTCACAAAGATCATCGATCCACTTGCTTACGGCATCATCATCGATGATATAGGATCCTTCTTCATCCTTAATGGGATCATGATTTCTTTCAGCTTCGATAAGAAAACTCATAACGGATGAATCAAAAGCAATCTTCTCTGCACCCATATCATAAACAAGATCGGTATTCAGGAATGAAGAAAGTTTTTCCCACTCGGCAATACTGCTGTTTTCCTCTGCAGTATAAGGTGCATCGTAGTAATAAGATTCATCAAGAGTAAGAGACAATCTTCCGCTTAAAAGAACATCATTGAGAGCCTGAAGCGTTTTTTCGGTATCAAGTCTTCCGGCATGATTGTCGTAAACATAGTATCCGGTCTCATTATCAAACTTGATCGTATACTCGGGAGTCTGTGCAACTTCCGTTCTTACTCTTTCGAGCTGTGAAAAACGTGCTCTGAGAAGATCGGCATTGAAATCGATAACGGGCTCAAGCTGCAGGGTCTGTTTTGTAAACAGACATGCGGGCCATGAAAATATATTCTGGGACTCAACTGCTTTTATAACTGATGATGTCAGGTTATAGCTGTATGAAATATCGTCGGGTTTAATGAAAGAGTCTTCAAAACCTTCATCATTCCAGCTGATCCTGATATCGGGTATTACTATTTTTTCTTTGAGATCATATGCAACAGCCTGCATACTTCTGCCGGTACAATAAACATCTCCTATCCATGTGTTGGGCAGGAATCTGTTCTTGAAATAAAATGCAGTTCCTAAATATCCGGCAAGAAGTACGGCTAAGATCACGCCGATGCATACGAACTTCTTTTTATTTTTGGAAATCTTTTCTTTGAGGGAGGACATACTTAATCTTCTTTCATATCCTTTTCGTCAAAGACTTCGCTTAAAGGCTTTCCTGCAGGAACCATGGGGAATACCTTATCATCTTCTTCAATGATGCACTCGAGAAGAACAGGGCACTTAGCTTCGATTGCTTCTTTGAGAGCAGGCTCTACCTCTTCCTTCTTGGTGATCTTGATTGCCTTACATCCGAGACCTTCAGCAACCTTGCAGAAATCAACCGCATCGTTGAGAACGGTCTGAGAATATCTCTTTCCGTAGAAAAGAGTCTGCCACTGACGTACCATTCCGAGAACATGGTTGTTGATAACAACCTGAATGATGGGAATGTTATATCTGGAAGCAGTAGCAAGCTCGTTCATGTTCATTCTGAAACATCCGTCACCTGCAATGTTGATGCAGATATCATCGGGACGTCCGACCTGTGCACCGATACATGCACCGAGTCCGTAACCCATTGTTCCGAGTCCGCCTGATGAAAGGAATGTTCTGGGCTTGGAGTAAAGATAATGCTGAGCAGCCCACATCTGGTGCTGTCCTACATCGGTGGTGATAACAGCCTTTCCTTCGGTAATACGGTCAATCTCGGAAATGATATAGGGACAGGTAAGCTTGCTGTCATCATATCCGAGAGGATACTTTGTTTTAAGTTCTTCGATCCTCTGCATCCACTCGGGATGATTCTGCTTGGTTACAAGGGGATTGAGTTTCTGAAGAGTGGTCTTAAGATCACCTACAAGTGATGCATCAACACAGATGTTCTTGCTGATCTCCGCAGCATCGACATCGATATGTACGATCTTAGCTCCCTCTGCAAACTTCTTGGGATTTCCGATAACTCTGTCGGAGAATCTTGCACCGAGTGCAACAAGAAGATCGCATTCGGTAACTCCGAGGTTGGATGCCTTGGTTCCGTGCATACCGATCATTCCGGTATAGCGCTTGGAATGTCCGTCGAATGCGCCCTTACCCATAAGGGTATCGCAAACGGGAGCATCAAGAAGTTCCGCAAGCTCGGCAACTTCTGCGGAAGCATCGGAAATGATCGCTCCGCCGCCTACATAGATGAAAGGCTTCTTAGCCTTGCAGAGCATCTCGGCAACTGCGGTAAGATCCTTATCTTCGAACTTAACAACCTTATCGGGTTCTGCAGGATTAACAGGCTCATAATCGCAAACGGCTGCAGTTACATCCTTGGTAATATCTACTAGAACAGGACCGGGACGACCGGTCTTTGCAATCTTAAATGCCTTACGAATGGTAGGTGCAAGATCGTTGATATTCTTGACTATGAAACCATGCTTGGTAATGGGCATGGTTACACCGACGATATCGATCTCCTGGAATGAATCCTTTCCGAGAGCAGGAAGGTTTACATTTGCAGTGATCGCAACAAGAGGAACAGAATCCATGTAAGCTGTTGCGATACCAGTTACAAGGTTGGTAGCACCGGGGCCTGAAGTAGCCATGCAGACACCTACCTTACCGGTAGCCCTTGCATAACCGTCAGCCGCATGAGCAGCACCCTGTTCATGGCTGGTAAGCACGTGTCTGATCTCATCCTGATGCTTGTAAAGTGCATCATAGATATTAAGGATAGTACCGCCGGGATAACCGAATACGGTATCAACACCCTGTTCTTTGAGACAGGCTATTACTATTTCAGAACCATTCATTTCCATAGTCCGTAATTCTCCTACTAATTTATTTCTGTATATCAATTCCTGGGAATCTCGAGAACAGCGCCTCTGTTTCCGCTGGTTACAAGTTCTCTGTAACGTGCAAGATATCCGGTAGTGATCTTGGGCTCTCTGGGAGTCCATGCTTCACGGCGCTTAGCCATTTCCTCATCGGAAACCTTAACATCAAGTTTTCTGTTAGGAATATCGATGGAGATAATGTCACCTTCCTGAACAAGTGCGATAGGTCCGCCTACTGCAGCTTCGGGTGATACATGTCCGATGGAAGCTCCTCTTGATGCACCTGAGAAACGACCGTCGGTAATAAGTGCTACGGTTGATCCGAGTCCCATACCTGCGATGGCTGAGGTAGGATTGAGCATCTCTCTCATTCCGGGTCCGCCCTTAGGTCCTTCATATCTGATAACAACAACATCTCCTGCTACGATCTTGCCGCCCTTAATAGCAGCGATCGCATCTTCCTCACAGTCAAATACTCTTGCGGGACCTTCATGTACGAGCATCTCGGGAGCAACTGCAGACTGCTTAACTACTCCGGTATCGGGAGCAAGGTTACCCTTAAGTACTGCGATACCACCGGTTGCCTGATAAGGATTGTCGATAGGTCTGATAACCTCGGGATCTCTGTTGATGCAATTCTTGATATTCTCTCCGATGGTGGTTGCATTTGCGGTCATGCAATCTTCTTCGATAAGTCCCTTCTTGGAGAGTTCGTTCATAACTGCATAAACACCGCCTGCCTCATTGAGGTCTTCCATATAAGTAGGACCTGCGGGAGCAAGATGGCAAAGATTGGGAGTCTTAGCGGAAAGGTCGTTAACCATTTCCATGTTAAGCTCAACTCCGGCTTCTTTTGCAATAGCGGGAATATGAAGCATGGTGTTGGTTGAGCATCCGAGAGCCATATCAACGGTAAGAGCATTCTTGAATGCCTTGTCAGTCATGATATCTCTGGGACGGATATTCTTCTCAACAAGCTCCATGATCTTCATACCTGCATGCTTAGCAAGTCTGATTCTCTCTGAATAAACCGCAGGAATGGTTCCGTTTCCTTTAAGTCCCATACCGATTGCTTCGGTAAGACAGTTCATGGAGTTTGCGGTGTACATACCTGAACATGATCCGCAGGTAGGGCAAACCTTCTCTTCGAACTCGGTGAGTTCTTCTTTGGTGATGCTTCCTGCAGCATAGCTTCCTACTGCCTCGAACATGGAAGAAAGGCTTCTCTTGCATCCGTGAACACGTCCTGCGAGCATGGGGCCGCCGGATACGAATACGGTAGGAATATTTACTCTTGCAGCAGCCATAAGAAGTCCGGGAACGTTCTTATCACAGTTGGGAATGCATACAAGTCCGTCAAAACCGTGAGCCATTGCCATACACTCTGTGGAATCGGCAATAAGATCTCTGGTAACAAGGCTGTACTTCATTCCGATATGTCCCATTGCGATACCGTCGCAAACAGCGATCGCAGGGAAAAGAACGGGAGTACCGCCTGCCATTGCAACGCCGAGCTTAACAGCTTCAGCGATCTTATCAAGGTTCATGTGACCGGGAACGATCTCGTTATAAGATGTAACGATACCGATAAGAGGACGCTTTCTCTCCTCTTCTGTAAATCCGAGTGCGTTAAAAAGACTTCTGTGGGGCGCCTGTGCGTCACCTACTTTTACGGAATCACTTCTCATGGTTATTACCTCTCCTACACTATTTAATCAGTAATACTGTTTTATTTTATTCTCTCACAGATAAGATCACCCATCTGAGTGCATCCTACCTTGGTGCAACCTTCGGAATAAATGTCTCCGGTTCTGAAACCGTCCTTGAGAACCTGCTTTACCGCAGCTTCGATTGCTTCACCTTCTTTATTAAGGTCAAAAGAGAACTTAAGCATCATTGCAGCGGAAAGAATGGTTGCGATGGGATTTGCGATATCCATTCCCGCGATATCGGGTGCAGATCCGTGGCTGGGCTCATAGAGTCCGAACTTGGTCTCATTAAGTGATGCTGATGAAAGCATTCCGATGGAACCTGTGATCATACTTGCTTCATCTGAAAGGATATCTCCGAACATGTTCTCGGTAAGAACTACGTCAAACTGACCGGGATCTTTAACAAGCTGCATTGCGCAGTTATCAACGAGCATGTTCTCAAGCTCTACATCAGGATAATCCTTAGCAACCTCAGCGGTTACGGCTCTCCAGAGTCTTGAAGAATCAAGAACGTTTGCCTTATCTACGGAAGTAACTTTACCTCTGCGGATCCTTGCAGCTTCGAATGCCTTGATGGCAATTCTTCTGATTTCTTCTTCATTATATGTAAGTGTATCAACGGCAGTTCTGAGTCCGTTAACAACCTCTGTATGTCTTTCTCCGAAATAAAGTCCTCCGGTGAGTTCTCTCATAATAAGAAGGTCGAAACCTTTATCCGAGGTCTCACTTGCGAGGGGGCAGCTTGCCGCAAGCTCGGGGAAGAGGTATGCTGGTCTTAAGTTAGCAAAGAGTCCGAGCTCTTTTCTGATCTTAAGGAGTCCTGCTTCGGGTCTCTTCTCGGGAGGGAGTTTATACCAGGGACTGGTGGTTGTATTTCCGCCGATGGATCCCATAAGAACTGCATCTGCAGCCTTTGCGGTATCAATAGCTTCCTGGGTAAGGGGCTCACCGCATGCATCAATTGATGCTCCGCCCATCAAAATATCTTTGAATATAATTTCATGTCCGTAAACGGATGCAACTTTCTCAAGAACTTTCTTGGCCTGAGTCACAATTTCAGGGCCGATTCCGTCACCGGGAATACAAACAATATTAAGCTTCATGGCATATCTCCTTCTTCTAAAAGTGCGACATTTCAACTATATTCGAAAGAATTCTATTTTTCAAGGTTCAGATGTATCCAATTTCACCTAAATATTGCTTTTTTTGAATATTTATGCAAATCACGGCCTTATCCACATATTATGTATGCATTTTCCCTCACGGCTCCGTTCGCTAAGCTGTTCTAGGAAATACATATATCGCAATGACTTCGCACCGCAGGCATTCGACATCCTGTCTCAGTGCCTGCTAATTTCGCCATCCGGGCGAAATTGTGCTTACACAAATGTATTTCCAAGAACAGCTAAGCTCACTCCAAAGTTCGGGAAAACACATACATAATCCGCGGATTCGGCCTCAGTTACATAATCAAAATATTAAAATAAAAATCCTCCCGGAATTAGATCCGAGAGGATTTGAATGAAGCGTATTGAATTATTTTTCCTTCTTCTTGGAGTCGGTTTCGGCAGGTGCTGCCTGTCCGGGCTTCTCGACTCTTGCGATTGCGGATTTCTCCATAGGGATACGGCAGTTTCTGTTTCCGCCGAATTCTACGATAACGTCTTCTTCGGTAACATCGATAAGAACTCCGTAGAAGCCTGAAGTAGTAACTACTACATCACCAACCTCGAGAGAAGCGAGCATCTCCTGAGTCTTCTTTCTCTCCTTGCTCTGGGGTCTCATGAAGAAGAACCAGAGTGCGAAGATGATAATACCGTACATGATAACTACAGGAAGTAAGCCGCCAAGTCCGGCTGCCTCTGCAGCAGCAGCTTCTTCAGCTGTAAGGAGCAAAAATTTCATTATTATATCCTCCGATCATTTTGGAAATTAGATTGTGTCATCACACATTTTCTGATGATACACGATATCGGACAAAGTATCAAATAAAAAATTTATGATGAGAACATCTGAACCCAGTAATGACCGTACATATCGCCGGGTACATACACATATCCCACACCGAGCTTGGTGAAATTGGAGTTAAGGATATTTGCTCTGTGTCCGGGGCTGTTCATCCAGTCGTTAACTACTGACTCGGGAGTACGCTGGCCGGCTGCAATGTTTTCACCGAGTCTTCCGGGATTTCTGACAGCGGTAAAGCAACTGCTTCCGTCAGGTCTGGTGTGTGAAAAAACTACGGTGATCTCCTGTGCTCTTACCGCGGCACCGGGAGCAAGGTTTGAAGCATCCCATGTAAGGGGAGCAAGTCCGTATGCAGCACGCTGAGCGTTGCAAAGGTTTAATACCTGCATTTCAAAAGAAGAATCCGCTACGGGAGTTACTGCTGCAGGTGCGGGTGCAGGCGCAGGGGCGGATGCTGCGGTAGCTGCTGCTTCTTCGGCTGCGTTTGCAAATCTTCCTTCATTCTTACCGTAAAGATCGTAGTGAAGCTTAAGAAGATTGGGATCATATCCGAGACAGGTAGCTACATCGGGATATCTTGCAGCATAATATGCCGCATCAAAAGAACTGTTTGAAGCGGAAGGAGTTACCGAGCCGGGAGCTACGGCAAGTCTGCCTTCAGCTTTTCCGAACAGCACATAGTGAACATACATGATGTCAGCATTGTTTCCGAAAGCTGCAACAACATCAGGATTGGATGCTGCGTAATACTCCGCATCAAAAACAGTACCGTCCGGCATTGTCTTAGGCGCAGCCTGAACTTTGAAATTTACTCCGAATATCGCAATTGCTGCGACCAGAGCTGCTGAAAGTGATACTAAAGCTTTTCTCATTTTCATAGTTTCCCCTCCATGGTCAGTTTTATTTTTCAGAATCGAGTTTTTCAAGCAAATCCTTTTTAAATGAAGAATATCTGTCTTCATCAATAGCCTGTCTGATCTCTTCCATAAGATGATTATAGAAATACAGGTTATGGAGTACACAAAGCCTTAAACCGAGCATTTCCCCAGATTTGTGAAGATGTCTGATATAGGCTCTTGAATATCTTCTGCAGGCGGGGCACTGACATCCTTCTTCTATCGGTCTGTCATCCTCGGCATACTTTGCATTATTGATATTGATCTTACCGAAGTGAGTATAGAGATGACCGTGTCTTCCGTTTCTGGAAGGATATACACAGTCAAACATATCGATACCACGATCCACTGCCTCTAAGATATTAGCCGGGGTTCCGACTCCCATAAGGTATCTGGGCTTATCTGTGGGAAGGAAAGGCGCTGTATGCTCGATAACGTCATACATCTCTTCGTGCGTCTCACCGACCGCAAGTCCTCCGAGTGCATAGCCGGGAAGATCAAGTTCCGAAATCCTCTTGGCATTATCTATTCTGATATCGTTATAGACAGCACCCTGGTTAATTCCGAAAAGAAGCTGATTCTTATTGATGGTACCCTCAAGAGAATTGAGTCTGTCCATCTCTGCCTTACATCTTACAAGCCATCTTTCGGTTCTCTGAACGGAAGGAAGGACGTATTCTCTTGCAGCTTTTGCCGGAGGGCATTCATCAAATGCCATGGCAATGGTCGATCCCAGATTACTCTGGATCTGCATGCTCTCCTCGGGACCCATGAAGATCTTATGTCCGTCAATGTGGCTTCTGAAGGTGACTCCTTCTTCTTTGATCTTTCTCATGGAAGCAAGTGAAAATACCTGAAACCCGCCCGAGTCGGTAAGTATGGGTTTATGCCAGTCCATGAACTTGTGAAGTCCGCCGAATCTCTTGATAAGCTCATCTCCGGTTCTTACATGAAGATGATATGTATTGGAAAGTTCGACCTGACATCCGATATTTTCAAGGTCTTCGGATGACACTCCGCCCTTAATGGCCGCAACGGTTCCCACATTCATAAAAAGAGGAGTCTGAACCGTACCGTGTACCGTTGTCAGCTCTCCCCTTCTGGCTTCGCCATCTTTTTTGATCAATTTAAAACATGAACTCAAAATACTGTCTCCCAGAATTCTTCAAGTGTTAATCCCTTTAATGTCATATATGCGGCAGCTTCTCTGCCTACATATCTGAAATGCCAGGGCTCATATTCAATGGTTGTGATATATTCCTTATCCTCAGGATATCTGAGAATAAAGCCGTATTTATAGCAGTTCTCGGCAAGCCAGATTCCCTCGGGTGTCTGGCCGAATCCTTCTCCGAGATGTGCATACTCATTATTAACGATGTCAAAAGCTAGTCCGATCTGATGCTCACTGGTTCCGGGAAGTGTAACGGCTTCTGCGGCAAGCTGATAAGCATCGAAATAATTCATGCCCGAATCAATATACTTGCTCAGGTCATAGTTGAAAAGATTTTCCTGCTTTTCTCCGGATCTGTAAGGAGATACGATCCAAATGTTCATTCCGGCACTTCTAGCATCGCGAAGCATCATGACAAGATCTTCGATAACCCTCTCATCACACTGAACGTTTGCGGCAAGTTCGCCGAGAGGAAATTCATATCCCACAGGAACGGAATGCTGTTTGTTTACGAGAATAAGTCGCCAGTCATCCCTGTCAAAAACAAGACTGTCGAGATCATACTCTTCATAAAGATCCGAATAGACAACGGAATCATCTTCGGGAAGTACTGTTTCGGAAATAAATGCATCCTCAAGAATGTCATCGGTTCTTATCGCAATAACTTCCTGTCCTTCGGAATTTACGCTTACATATCCGGTATAAAGAGAACCGTCCTCACCTCTGAAATCATCATAGAAGATCTGCCTCGCTTCATCCGCTGTAAGGAAATCCTCCGATTCATCTGCAAGCGAAATGGATTCATCGAGTTCATTGAAATCGATGATACCGAGATTTGTTACCGATCCCGTAAATAAAGGAAATGAAAAACTGCAGAAAGCGATAAAGCATAAACCGGATGTGCATAGGAGTACAAACTTGATCAGATGTCCTGCACAGAAATCGCAGAATCCAATCCACGCAAACAAAACTCCCTTAATTACCGGAGAGAAAAATTTAAATGCCTTATTCTTTTTTCCGCGTCTTCTGATCTCTTCCGAGACCATTTCCTTACGGGAAAGATTAAGCATTGCCTATAAACCTTTCGGAAAAATTATTTTTCGTCGGTCTCGGTGTTGAGCTTGTGGATCAGAATACAGTTAGGGGTATTTACTTTAACAAAATCTCCGTTCATGATCATGGTTCCCTGTTCGATGTCGAGCTTAAAGAAAGACATCTCGTTGGACTCATGATTAAGCGATACAAGGAACTTATTGCCGGGAAGGATTTCCGCATCCTTGGGATAATCTCCCGATACAGGAAGAATGAGCTTCTTGGTAAGAAGTCCGGTCTTCTCATCTGCGGCAAATATTGCAACGGAATTATCTCCGGCAACGGTTGTAAGAATGTACTTGTAATCGTCTGAAAAAGAAAGAGCACTGAGAGCGGAAGGTGCACCGTCCTCAAACTTGATAACATCTACGGTCTGAATCTTCTCGAATGAAGGAGCCTTTCCGTCAAATGTATATTCATATACATCGATCTTACAAGTAGCTTCAAGGCAGATATAAATGAATCTTCCGTCCTTGGAAAGTTTGATCTGACGAGGTGAAGATTCAAGCTCGCATCTGATGATATCAACGAGTTTGATCTTACCGGTCTCCTGGTTGAGTTCATATACATTAACATGATCCATTCCCTGATCGGCAACAAGGATGTATCTGTTGTCATGGGTCATTCTCGCACTTGCGATATGGGGTCTGAAGTTTCTGTCAGCCATTGAGCCGAGACCTTTATGGAATACTTCATCAGTGATCTTACCTACACCGCCGTTCTCTTTGATATGAAGAACAGTAAGTTTTCCGTCATGATATCCGGCAACCATAAGATATTTGTCGGTATAATCCGTAGCAAGATAGCATCCTCTCATACCGTTGATGGGAGCAAAGTTGATAAGATCTAGCGTTCCGTCGGGAGCAATCTTATAAGACTCTACACCAAGGTCGGTAATGGAATAGAGATACTTTCCGTTATGGGATACCGTAACGTATGAGGAGTTGGAAATATCGACTTCATCTTTTTCTTTGAATCTGCCGGTCTCCATATCCACATCGTAGATCTTGATACCGTGGTTGTCGCCGCGTGTATAGGTTGATACATATGCGACAAATTTGTCCTGATTTTCTTTTGAAGCTTTAGCTTTCTTTTTTTCTTCTGCCATTTCAGGTTTCCTCACTGATTTTTATATATGCTGACAAGATTATCTATCTTGGATGTCATTCCGTTCATCAGAGCATCGAGTATGGTAACCGCACACATGCTCTCAAGTACAACCACCGCTCTGGGTACTATAACGGGATCATGCCTTCCGAGAATCTCGATATCGGTGTTATTACCGTTTGTATCGACCGTCTTCTGACTTCTTGCGATCGAAGGTGTGGGCTTAACCGATGCCCTTACGATAATGTCGGCCGAATCGCTTATTCCTCCGAGTATTCCGCCGGAGTGATTGGTCTTCTTGGTAATGCCGTCTTTGGATGACTTGAACTGATCGTTGTTCTTACTTCCTGTAGCTTTCGCCACTTTACAGCCGTCTCCGATCTCAACTGCTTTTACCGCTCCGATACTCATTACAGCCTGCGCAAGGAGTGCATCGAGTTTATCAAATACGGGATCACCGATACCTGCGGGAACTCCACTGATGATGCATTCCATTACTCCGCCGCAGGAATCGCATTTATTTTTCATATCGGCGATATATTCAAGTGCCCTTGCGTTAGCATCTATATCGGGCATTGCGGTTGCATTTGCAAGAACGGCACTTCTCGAATAATCGGAAAGATCGGCTTCGACAGGTCCTATCGACCTTGTGTATGCTTCAACCTTTATTCCGAGCGAGCTGAGAACTTTGATCGCGACAGCTCCTGCGATGACTCTTGCTGCGGTTTCCCTGCCGGAAGATCTTCCTCCTCCGCGGTAATCCCTGAAGCCGTATTTGGCATCGAACGTGTAATCCGCATGTCCGGGTCTGTAAATATCTTTGATATTGTCATAGTCTCCGGAATGCTGATCGGAGTTTCTTATCATTACCGAAATCGGGGTTCCGGTTGTCTTACCTTCAAATACTCCGGATAAGATCTCGCATGTATCAGATTCTTTTCTCGCAGTTGCTACAGCGGGATTTCCCGGTTTTCTCCTGTCGAGATAAGGCTGAATATCTGCTTCGGATAATTCCACACCGGCGGGGCATCCGTCTATAACGCATCCGAGTGCCGGCCCGTGGGATTCACCCCATGTGGTTATTCTGAATATTTTACCGAAAGAAGAACCTGCCATTTGTTCTTTGTTTTCCTTTTAAATTGATTCGGACCTTTTTGACTTGGGTATATATCGTCCGTGTTTCAGTTCATATCTGATAAGCCTACAGGTCTTCTCTTCGCCGTATTTGGCAAGGATCTTCAGATATCTGTACAGCTTTTTCTTGGTATTGGGGTGCATCGGAACCGCTTCGATACCGCTGAGGAAATACTCAAGGGAATCGGAATCTTTGTATTCTTTTCCCTTATAGACCTTAGAAGCGGCTATCCTGTCCATAACCATTTCGGCAAGATACTTATCAGGCATCTCAACGGGGATCAGGACATCTTCATCGGGCAATTCGCCCCTGGTGTTATAGTCGATCCAATATTCGTAATGATGCTTGTTTCTGCCTTTGTGATGGAGCCATGCGGACGAATATCCGATATCCTCACGCTCTGCATTATTGGGGCTTCTGGTTCCCTGATAATACTTTACTCCGACAAGAAACTCATCGGGGGAATACTTGGACAGGTCGTGAGTCAGGCCCTGGTAATACAATCCGATCTTGAAGCAGCCTTTGCAGACAAGTATGCGGTGCTTGGTGATCGTTACAAAATGCTGAATAAATCTGTAAATGTAAGGAGCGCTCATTTTTTTACCTTCCCGGTTTTATTTCCCGAAGGGGTTTTGACCGTTTCGTATATGGTAACGGTCCTGCCGGGAATTGTTTTTTCAAGTTCTTTGGTCGCCGGCTTTTCAAGAGCTTCGGGATCCGTGGAGAATTTGGTATTCCAATCGAATCCTTTCGGAGGTCTGGGAAGTGCAAGTATCTTGTTGTCCCATCCCATATTTACGGCAGCATACAAAAGGGATTCACCTTTGTCCTCACAGTACATGATTCCGAATGATCTGGAATAATACTCACAGGATACTCTGTAAGCCGTGTCCGAATGATAACTCATCTCGGGATATCCGCAGTTTTCGGTATCGATCATGTACAGTTCTCTGCCTGTTTTAAAGATCTTATGATCTTTGCGAAGCTTAACGAGTTCTTTGAGATGATCGGTTAGTTCGCTGTTCTTTTTCTGATCCTTCCAGTCAAGCCATGTAACGGGAGAATCAATACAGTAGGGGTTGTTGTTTCCCTGCTGGGAATTACCGAATTCATCACCCATAAAGATCAGCGGGGTTCCGGCACCGAGCATCAACAGGCTGTAAGCATTTTTGATCTGTCTGATCCTCAGATCCCTTATCTTCTTCTTGCGTGTGGGACCCTCTTCGCCGCAGTTCCAACTGAAGTTATAATCACTTCCGTCCCTTCCGTCTTCTCCGTTTTCCTCATTATGTTTGCGGTCATAGCTGACCATATCCATAAGAGTAAATCCCCGATAATCAGAGAAGAAATTGATCCGTCCGAAATCTTCGGGATTTATTCTTAAGTACGAAAGCGTATCGGATACCTGACCTTCATCACCCTTAAGAAGTCTTCTGAGAGGATATCTGAAATCATCGGTATATAAGCCGATAAATCTTCCATGTCCGGATTCTCTGAGCGATTCAAAATCCACATTGTCCAGATGATCGTTCAAAAGCTTGGTTCCCGAAAGGAGAGAATCGGATGAAACCAGTCGCATTGGAATATTCATGCCCATAAGGTGAAAACCGTCAACATGATAGTTGATCACCCAGTAACGCAAAACCTCAAGAACTTCGGATTCGGGAAAATCGGGAGCAAAATAGAACTGCATTATGAGTTCCATTCCGCGTCCGTGAAGATTCTTAACAAGGTCTTTAAACTCTGAGGATGCATCCTGCGATGAAGAATAGCTTTCCTTCGGTGCATAATAGTAACCGGTTTTATATCCCCAGTAATTAAGCTTGCCCGGTATAACCTGAAGAGGTTTTGATGAACCGTAACCGTATACGGGTTCAATTCCCGGTCTGCATTCTGTTTCTATAAATTCATATGCAGGCTGAAGTTCAACAGTGCTAACTCCAAGGGAGCAAAGATAATCCAGCTTCTCGGAAACACCTGCAAAAGTTCCTTTATGTTTTACGCCCGATGAAGGCGACTTTGTAAATCCTCTTACATGAAGCAGATAAAAGAAACTGTCCTCATATTTCAAACGGGGATGCTTATCATCTTCCCAGTCATAAACTCCTGCATTGATAACTGCTTTTAAAGGCTCTTTGACAACGGATCCGTATTCCCTGCCCGAAACAAGACCTGTGGCTCTGGGATCCGTGATATGTTTGGAGCCCGCATAATAGATATAAGAAATATCTGATGCGCTGAATCCGGATACTGTTTTGCAGTACAGATTTCCTATTCGATCGGATGGTCCGAAAGGAATCTTCTTAAGTTCCTTCCCTGTAGCTTTCTCATACAGGATAACTCCGCAATCTTCCGCCTTATTTTCGAGGCAAAATCTGATACCGTCTTCCGTTTCCTGTGTGATGAGTGGGAATATATAATTGGTCCCGTTCTTATTCATGCGCAAGGTACTCCATAATCCAATAAATTATACCGCGAAAATGCTTTATTTACAAGGTTTTTTAGGGATTTTGGCGGTTGACAAACACGGAAAAAAACGGTGCTTCGGGCAGGCGGAAAAATACCTGTTTTATTTTTGAAAAGTGATGGTATTATATTAAAAAGCCACCGGAGAAGGCTTGCATTGTCATGTGATGAATGAAGTGCCTTCCGGAGGCATTTTTTTATGTTTGATAAATCGAATCTCACTGATGAGCAGTTTGCGGCAGCAACATACATGGCATCGGATATACTGCTTGCCGCGGGTCCGGGTTCGGGCAAAACGCATACCATGACCTCCCGGATACTCTATCTGACGGATATATGTCATATAGAGCCGTCTTCCATTCTGGTCATTACTTTCACCAAAGATGCGGCAACGGGGATGCAGAAAAGATTCAACAAAGCAGCCCTCTACCCTATGCCGGTCGCATTCGGAACTTTCCATTCCATATTCTATAACATGATAAGAGAATCATCCCGACCGGATCAGCCCAAGATACTTTATGACAGGAACAGGTCGGAAATCGCATCAAGCGTTGTAAAAAAATACATCGGACGCGGCCGGGGCGGTGAATTCAAAGGAAAAGTCGAGGGCTTTATCAGGGCACTTTCCATATACAAAAACACACTGGACAAAAGCTTGGCTTCCGAATGTCTTAAAGGCTATGAAGAAGCCTTTCCCGACATGTTCAAATACTACGAAAACATAAGAAAGAAAAGTAACCTCATGGACTTTGATGATATGGTCTACGACTGCAGGGAGCAGCTACTGCATAACAAATCATTTATCAGAAAGTGGCAGAACAGGTTCTCCCACATCCTTATTGACGAATTCCAGGACATTAACAAAGCCCAGTACGAAACGGTATCGCTCCTGGCAGGAAACAGGTCCC
>JAEEGL014413018.1_pt1 | contig 15456 bp, 13 predicted proteins | sample 9134231 | NCBI WGS metagenome assembly JAEEGL01 (sample SAMN16246548, study PRJNA631951) | gut metagenome | biome: gut microbiome; feature: rumen; material: fiber-attached | host: Bos | place: Iran: Karaj | collected 2018-10
AACCAAATTTTGGAGCAGCGAATGCAAATAAAAGCTTGCTTATTATTTGCTTATTATTTGCTGAGTCGCGACAAAATTCGGTGAAAGCACATTTATTTGAGTTTTTCCGAGCGGGAGTAACTTCGGTGAAGCCAAAGTTACCCCAAAAACGGTTATTCGGGATTTCGTGTGTGATAGATACTATCTTTGTCAGCTGTTTTCTTGCGCAGCCTGAAAGGACATCGGCTGGGATAGTGGGCGTCTCGCCCGCACATCAGACTGGCATAGCACAGTCAAATAAAAATAGATAAGAATCTTCCACACGAAATCCCGAAGTGCAAAAAAAACGATTCTCCTCCCATGTGAGACAAAGAATCGCTTTTTCTTCAGAGAAAAGATTTTTTGGTTTTATCATCCAACAGCTACTTCGGAAAAGGACAGCACAGAGAAAAAATAATGTTGTTTCTTTGTATTTCAGAGGGATAGTAACATTTTAAAAGGAAAAAATATTAAAGAATGATTGACTGAAAGATATGATTTGTAAAGAGAAATCCAGATTTAACCCATATTTATATTTTTGATTTAAAGCCCTTTCAGCCTCTTGATTTTTCTCAAAGTAGTCAGAAGTTCTTTTGCTTCCTTAGTTACCTCATCATCAGGATTCTCATTCTCCAAAGCCTTTTCCAATATTTTCTCAGCATCATATAGTTTTTGTACATCACCACTTCTACTATAATCCATACCATATTCCATTCCCAAAAAGACTTGCGCATTTTGATCATTCTGATCAGCTGCCATTTGAAGCCACATTAACCCTTTTTGCTCATCCTTTTTAATACCATGATTTCCATAGAGGTACATTTGCCCTAATAAAGTCTGGGCATCCGCAAGACCTTCCTCTGCTGCTTTTTCTGCCCAATATGCCACTTTTTGAAATTTTTCTTCTTCTATATAATTGGTCGCCAAACACCATTGAGCTCCGACTGATCCACTCTCACCCGCCTTTTCCATCCAATAGTAATATTTATTTTTCGACATATCACATCCAAAACCGTTATTATAACAAGAAGCCATCATAATATATCCTAATGCAGAATTCAAATCAGCCGCCTTTTGTGCCATTTCAAACATCTTGTCAAAATCACGTTTTCCACCATATTGCTGTGCCATCATCGCAAAAGCGTCCCCACAATCCTGAGCTGCGGCTTTTTCAAACAGTTCAAAAGCTTTTAATAAATTATGTTCACCACCTATTCCAAATTGATAACATATACCCAATTGTAATTGAGCCTCAGCCAATCCCAAATCGGATGCTTTTTGATAGAGACTGACTGCTTTATCAACATCTTCACCTACAGGTTCTGACGGCTGTTTAAAAGCTGAAGGCGATAAATGAGAATTTAGAGCCTCCTCCTCAATCGACATTGGATCAAAAAGAGCCAAAGCTTGTTCATAATAATCATTAGGGTTCTCACCACATGCAATTAATAACAATGCTGACATCATCATCAATATTTTTATAGAGTGCTTCATTATACTTCAAATTTTTAATTAATAACCATATTGACTTAGCTGAGCTTTCACTTTGGGCAACATTTCCACAGCAGGCTCATAAAGATATCGTGCCGCCTCATCTAACCATTTATCTGCCTCTATCAAGCTTTGAATATTATTACTTTTAAGGTAATTAAGATAATTATACATTGCTATTGAAAATTTTGCTGGTGCATAATCACAATTTGCAGCTTTCATAAGAAGTGCCAATCCTTTCTCAGAATCTTTTGGAATCCCCGAAACAGTAGTATTTCCTGTTTGCCGTAGATACATACTTCCAGCCATCCACGAAGAATGCGCACATCCTTGGTCTGCAGCTTTCTCCTGCCAATATAAAGATTTTTCAAAATTCTTAATTCTAAAAAGACGATCACCTAACACCACTTGTGCGGCCATCAATCCTTTCTTGGCAGCCTTCTCATACCAATCATTGGCTTGTGAATCATCTTTCTTCACCCCAAAACCTTCCTGATAACATTCAGCCAACCCAAATTCGCCCATTGCAGAATGCAGGTCGGCAGCCTTCTTGGCGTTTTCAAATAATCCTTCCTCATTCTGCTCAAAAGCATAATATTGAGATAACATAAAAAAAGCATCTGGATCATTTTGTTTAGCCGCTAAATTAAACAAACGAACTGCCTCATCATAATCTTTCTCCACTCCTATGCCTTCAAAATAACAGATGCCAAGTTGTGTCTGAGCCGCAGCCAGTCCTTGGTCTGCCGCTTTACGATACAATTCAACAGCCTGCTCCACGTCTGACGGAGAGTCGGGAGAATGTTCGCTATCAATCTTAGCATTCAGCAATTGCTCCTCATATTTTACTCCATTAAAGATTCTAACAGCCTGTTCGTATTGTTCTTTCGGATCACCAGGTCCGCATGCGGATAACGTGAGCAGAAGAAATACAATAAGGGCAACTTTGTTTATTACAGCACCTGTTGCCGTTGGATGTTCTTTAAATATTGATTGTTTCATAATCATCAATTGATTTTGTTTATTATTGGATGTCAGTATCATTCATTTAAAAATCCTAAAAGCCAGGGTCACCATACTGGGCTACACCTCCACTGTTTCCACGATTCCAACTGAATTCAATCTCTCCGTTATCAAAGAACATGAGTGAACCAATCACATAATTGGTACGTCCCTCCTCCATAGGGTATAAATCTACAGAAATACAAGATTCACCTGTATTGAAAGTCGTGGCATTTTTTATGACGTATGTACACTCACGGTAGCTTCTCCATTCATTTAAAAGCGGAGAAGAATGATCAACAGTCACAGTGTTATTGTGGAATATCAGTCTATACCAGAATTCAGAACTGGGATCCATGCAAGTCCAGACAGTTCCGACAATACGATTCTGTAGGTCGTCAACAGAAGTCGGGTGCCTAAAACTACCCATGTTTGATGTTCTGCCAGTGCTACTGTCTGAATCATCATGTTCGCCTCCAGAATCATCAGAGAATGTGAAAATCTTAACCCCACCTTGTGTTGTCATGTCAACACTTGCCACACGTTTGCTAGTATCGTTATTATCTTCATGTAAGACATCAAGTGCGGAGAAGTATAAATATCCCTTATGTGCCGTGATTCTTTTTATCTTTTTGCCAAAAAGCCGGACTTCTTTTCCGAAGACCAGTTCATATTCCGCAGTATCGTATATTGCTTTATTCAGACCGCACAGCCTCTTATAGCCAGGGGCATAAAGTGCTCCTTCGTCATCGGGAAAAAGTACGATTACATATTTGTTTTTCGAGACTTTCGACAAATCATATTTGTCTGTTTGAAATGACTCAACCTGACTGCTTTTCAGCGGGAAAGAGAAAACCGTTTTTTTGTCTGTCTCCTCTATTTTCACAGGCGACCGTTTATCTTCAGTTTCCTCATCTCCGTGTTTACAGGAAGAATAGTCAGCACGTCTGACATATACGTAACCATCAATAAAGTAAAGACATTTTTCTCTAATGCCGAATATTTTTAATTCTTCTGTAAAGAAAACCATCATATCTGACGAACGTCCATGAGTAAAGTCCACTCCACATATTCGTCCTCCATCTGGACCAATAAAATCGCCACTGTCGTCATCATAGATCACGACCTTATAAATCTCACCTTGGTTAATTTTCTTAGCCTCAGCATCTTTAGCGACAGATGTTGTCGAATCGGAGTTATCGGAAACAGTTTTTTGCTTTTTATTTTCAGTCTGTTTGGTTGTGTTGGGCTTTAACTTGGAAGTCTTTTTGTTTTCTTCACAAGCTGGAAGGCCTATTAAAATGCAGGCAGTCAAAATGAACAGGATAATATAATGTCTGTTGCTTGTTTTAGAATAAGAACGTGCCATATTCATAAATAAAGTTTTTGTTTATTGACTATACACTGATTTTTTTTGAGTTACCATGTCTGCTGTTGCAAACATGATAACTCAAATGATGTTATGAAATCTTTTACTTATTAATTGCTGATTTCCGAGAAAGAAATCGTATAGCTATAGCATTTACTACCATCCGGATAGCAGACCACATCGCGGATATTCGCTTTCAACGGACGTATCATGTCAACCAAAGAACCGCCTCTTAGCGCTTCCACACGTGAGGATTTCGATGCATTGGTCATGTCTTGTAACAAACTGGCATCTGCCTCTTCTTTGGGAAATATCCTTTGGATGAAGCGGAACTCCAGCACATTCTCTCCTCTCAGATATTTTCCGCTGACCTGTTCCATATTACTGTCACCAAAAGACATACCTTTTGAGTCAGCCAGCATCTGCTCAAGATTTGCTATAGCTGTAGCTCGGTCATCGGATGAGGAAGTGGATTTAGAGGACTTTGAAGAACTCGATGCAGAACCATTTTTAGGGAATGTATAAAAAGAGAGATCTCCATCTACTTCCCTTTTATAAGTTGCTATTGTCCTATCAGCGTAATAATCTTCATATACCTTTCCCTTTCCTATATATAATTCATCTAAGAGCTTTCCCCACATCTCAACATTTTTATTCAAATCAATTTTAAAATCTATTTCTTTTCCACCATAACTCTTAACTTCAGCTCCACAAATATGCTTCCCATCCGAACCAAACAAATGACCGCTTCCATCTGAATATGCAATAATCGTGAATGAGTTTTCTTTAGCCGTGTTAATATTATCATGTGGTTGGATACTCTCAAACTTTTCAATATCATTATCTTTCAGCCAAAATGAATATATCGTCCTGTCAGATTTTTTCTCCTTGGTTACATCAACACCTTTTCCTTTATTATTATGATACTCAAAATCACTAGCAGCATCTTGACTTGAAAACAAAATTTCAGGTTTAGAATAAATTACTAATTGATTGGTTATATCATCTAACAGCTCAAATTTAATTGAAAGCGTATAAATTGTATATTCTCTCATATCATTTATATATTTTACATGAGCGATATGTCCACCTTCCGAATCAAAGAAATCACCAGTTTCATCTTTGTATATAACCAGACTATACTTTTTACGTCCAACAGTATCTGGAACTTCTTCTGTTTCTATCTCATAACTGTTATCGTAAGACGAAGAATAAGAAGATGAAGAATAAGAGTCCGAGTTATAGTATGAAAAGTCATGGTAAGAATTGTTGCATTGAGCAATTAATGCTATGATTAGAATCAAGATCAGTAATCCGCCAGCAATCATTGCAACCAGTTTTTTATTTTCTAAACAGAACGTTTTTATTCTATCGAAAAGAGGCGGTTGAATGGTTGGAGGATTAATATTGCTGATATTTACTGTTGTACTGTTTTCGGTGGCAGACAGATGGTTATGGGAAAATGTTTCATCCTTCATAGAGCCATCAACAATGTGGTTTTGTTTCCCATTGTTTTTCGATTCTTTATCAGCTCCACCAATCGCCTGTTTTTCAACAGGTAATCCACAATGAGGACAGAATGGCGCTTCTGTAGATACATTCTGTCCGCATTCTCTACATTTTATTATTGCCATGTTATGATTATTTTAATAGTATAAAAAATGTATTAACAATCTTAAGAAAAACGGACAAATCAAACCGCATTCCTTATATGTATTTTATTTAGTTTCGACAGTCCACCATCACTGTTCCTGCTTGACAGACATATACATTATTAACTCGGCTATCACCTTTATAATGCTTTTTCAAGGTATTGCAAAGGTCTTCATAATCAGAAGAAGATGCATAATGCATGATTTTCACATTGATCATCCTTCCGATAGGTATAACCTGATATGTGCCAGACTTCGTGGTTTCCTCAAATTTAGTCGACAATCCGTAACTCTGGTAAGTGGTCTGAAGATTTTCCACAAAATGATCAGTAATTTCAAACAGTTCTCTATCTTCAGATGATGTGCATGCCATGAGCATCATTAACAATGCTGCAAGAAAACAGCATATTTTGTATTTCCAAAAAATAATTTTCATAAGAATAATTTAATTATTGTTTGTGTTCTTTTTACCAATGATATTTTTTAAATCCCATCTGAATGGCCAAAGCAGAAACGGATTCAATCCAATCCGCCTTCATTGAATCAACAGGTCTTCCATTTTTGAAAAAACCAAAATATGGCTCTGTCACACAAAACTCTTATCTTCTTCTTGAACGAGATCGTGCTCTTGATCGTGCAGGGACATGACAGCGTCTGTTTATTCTTGATGAATAGCGTTGACGTTTGCTATGTCTTGTTGCCACGCGACGGTTACGACGGTCTAACCGGTCTTTCTGCATTTGTGCGTCTCTTTCAATTTTTCTATAGGCAGCCGCATAGGCTTGATGCGTAATTGAACCACCAAAAGGATCATATTGAGGTATTTCACAGATAGGAATTTCCTCTTTCAAACAAACACACCATCCATTAGTTAATGACTTTGCATTCAACATCGGGACTGCAATCATCATGATTGCTAAAAATAATAACGTTTTATTCTTTTTCATACATGTCTTAAATTAAAAGGGTTACAAATTATTTTAAATATTGTTTTTTTACACATTTATTCAGAATCCCGCCTCACCAAAACGAGCCTTACCTCCCTGAGCACCACGATCCCAACTAAATTCAATATCTCCATTATCAAAAAACATTAAAGAACCCATTGCAACGTTTTGAAGTCTTTCTGTCATGTACAAATCAACAGCGATACATGGCTCTCCTGTGTTCCATGTTTTTGAATTCTTTACAACGTATGTACAAATTCGATAATCCATCCATTGTTGTTTCAAGCCAAAACGATCTTTCATATTGGGAACTGAATGTTGAAGTTTTACAGTATTACGGTTGAATGATAGCCTGTACCAGAATTCAGCACCTGGAGGGGTACAAGTCCATACTGTCCCCACAATTCTATTCTGTAAATCCTCTGCAGAAGTAGGCATTCTCCATCGGGCAGTATTCCTTTTGACACTACTTTGGCTACGGCTTTGAGTTGTCCTTGAACGATACCTGTTTCTACCACGTTGGGCATAAATACAGGTTGTAAAAGATGATAAGAGTATTACTATTATCACTCTTATTAATAATTTACCAATAAAACGTCTTGGATAAGTTTTCATAAAAAGTTAAATGTTAAAAAAATATAGTTTTATCACATCTTACATTTGATTTTGAAAAAGAGAATAATAACAGTTGAGTATATCAATCAATAGGAATACTTCTGCATGGGAGTATTATCCAACAGCATTACTTTCCTTTTCGCATCAAATGGCCACATGTCGTTATATACTCCCGGTCGCGAAGCATTATATGCTATAAAACCTTGTGACTCATATAAATACGAACCGCTATAAGCAGTCTGTCCATCGTATTTCTCAGTCATCGAGTTTTCTGTGAAAATCAATTCAACTTTACAGCCCTTATAATAACCGACCCATCTGCCATAAATCCACTCCTTGCTACTACTTGTGTTCCCACGGTTATTGGTTATTGTTCTATTATTTCCACCTCCCGACATTTTACGATAAGCCTTCAAAACCTGTCTTGAGGTCCATACCCATGCAGTATAACCATAATTGTTCTCCACTTCTCTAACACGCTGACGAGCTGCACTCAAGCTATAATATTCACCCACGACATAACGATAAAGCAACTGCCCATTAACCGTAGTTTTATATATCTTGCCTGAGGCCAACTCTCTGGGACAATCATTGATATAATCAAGTGCATTATTAATATTAGCCCAACTTCCTATCACCACATAATAAATGGTACGATTAGCTGATGAGGGTGAAGGACTGCTATTAAAAGAACTCTCTGTCGCAAACATTTTTGATGGAAAAATAAGTAAAAAAACATTGCAAAAAACTGCAACCAAGATAACAAATCCTTTTTTCATAATAATTTAGTTTTAGAGATTAGACAATAATATTATATGTTTTTTAGTCTGAATAATTTATAGATGTTTTCTCATCTCTAAGTTATATCGGTATTTCTTAAATCAGTAGCCTCACACGACAGTTATGTACAGAATTACGATGTGTCATTATAAGATTATATTGATTCAGCATAGTTTTGACGTATCTTTGCGCATAAGAAGCGTTATTAATGCCTTAATTGGTAGCGCTGTAAAGGTACTTTTTTTACACCGATATGGCAAAGAAAAACGCTTCTTTTTCTCTGTCTTTATGAATTACTCTGCTTAGATATTTATTTAAATTAGATATTTTTTAAAGATATGCCAATGGCATTAGAAGATTTTGAAAGATTCATATCATCTAACGATGATATTTTTAATCACCACTATAATCTTATTCAACTAATCCATCATACAGACAGATGCGTAGTCCTTGCGTCCCACTGCACATTTCATCATGGTCGCATCCACAGCATGACACCCTATAATACTCAGCGCCATTGAAATAATCACCACCACGCAAAACGTGCACTCTATAACCAAAAACGTAACACTCTGGATCCAGCGCACGACTTTTGCTATATTAATTATTAGCATAATTATCCTCACATCATTCTTTGACATTGCCACTCATATCTTAAATGCCCTATGCCGATGTCGTAGGTTTCAAGGCCGATATTATTGCCACATTGTCCAAGATGCTACTACACGAATACTTATAACGATGGCTTCTGTTGCCGCCACGGGCGACGTACTTCCACTGTGCCTCAGTAGGTCATAAGAAATGTTTACCTGTCTTACTTTCCAATCTCATTAAGAAATCTCAGCAGTCTTTCCACGACACTTTTCCACCGGGCGCTTACTTCCTTTGAAACGAGATGAGTTGTAGCCCAACACAGCATACCAAAGTTCGCAAGTCACCTCTGTCTGGCCTATCCAATAACCGTTGAGGATGACTTCGTGGGCGGGTTTCTCTTTATCATATGCATCACAGTCCTGCTCACTCGTCGCACGCATAATGAATTTACCGATTGGCACATAAACTATTGTGAACGCAACACCGTTGACGGTGAAGGTGAGGTTGTATTGGGCGTTCATAGAATGAACACAAAACAGCAATTAAATAAACAAAAACATTTTTCTCATAATCATCAATATTAAATGTCAATAAAAGTTATTTTGAGGGGTAGCTCAAAGGGCGAGGCGCAAGCCGAGGTTAAAGAAACGGTAACCTGTCGTGTTACTGCAACGATAAGATACACGGCAATTCTTTTCACTACTGATAAAGCTCCCCCCCCGGTTCACGCGGAAGGAACCCGAGGCTGGTCCGACAGGATTTAACTGCGCAGATGACCTATAAGTGTCATACCAATCCTGACACCATTCATACACATTGCCACTCATATCATAGATACCCAACTCATTAGGCATCCTTCTAGCCACCCTTCTGTCATGATCAGGGATGTAGCTTGCGACTTTACCCAAGACATTGCTGCCTGAATACTTATAACCTCTGCTGTTGTTGCCTCCGCGGGCGGCGAACTCCCACTCAGCCTCAGTGGGGAGACGGAAGCTCAGTCCAGTAAGATTGTTCAGCTTGCGAATAAATATTTGGCAATCATCCCAAGAAACTTGTTCAACAGGCCAATTGTAACCATATTTTGTGAATGATGGATTGTCACCCATCACCTCTTCCCATAACCCCTGTGTCACCTCAGTCTGTCCAATATAGAAACTGCTGAGAGTGACACTATGGATTGGTTTCTCGTCGGAAACACCATCTTTTGAATCGTAACTCTTTAACGCTTCATAGAATTTATCACGGGCTTTGTTAATTTCAATCTCGGTTTCCTCAAGTTTCAATTTAAGCTCCTTGAAATGTTCATCTGCTTTTAAATCTGTATAAGAATCTGAAACATACCAGAGCCTATTCAATGCACTTGACAATTCGCTTAAAGCAGCATTGTATTGTTCCATATTTTCCTCTGTAAAATCTTCCACATTGATTATTTGTAGTAATTGTGTAGCTTTGGTCCTAGCCTCATTTACAAGTTCAATTGTTGCTTTTTCATGCGTAGCATAACCTTTTATTACGTTTACTATATTAGGAATTATGTCAGCTCTTTTTTGACAAGCAGAGTTAAGATTTTTCCAAATTTTTCCAACCTCTTCATCTTCTTTAACCATTCTTCTGTATCTTGATATTGTTTTTTCATCGGTAATACCATCGTTTGAACCCATCTGGAAAGTACCTCCAGGCACATAGACCATGATGAAAGAAATGCCATTGACAGTAATAGTACGGTTAGACTGTGTATTATCAGAAATACCATTGATAAGTTGTGAATTTGAGACAGATTGCTGTTTTTTTGATATTCTTGAATTCCTTTGATTGTTTGTTTTTCGACTCACATTTCGGTTACCTGTAGTTCTTGTAGTCCTTACTCTATAGTGACTGCGCTCCCTTGACTGTGCATTGGCCTCAGTTGAAGCCAATAAGAAAAAGCAAACAGACAACAAGTTTATAACCATAAAGCTTGGAAATGAGTTTCTTGACTTTTTCATAATTGTGAAATTATTTAGGGTTAAACATTATGGCACACAAAAGAAGTGGGGCTGACTTTGTCTTATTCCACCTGAAGGCTCTCGACTGCCTGTGCAAAGAATAAGAAAAGCCGCCCACACCAGGGAATGAGCCAGTAGTGTCAGTACATGGCTCAAATCCTCTGGAGGCGTTCGCGTATTCTTATTGCACAGGGATGAATTGTCGAGATTCACAGGTGCGGAATAGCTAAACACTTCCAATGTATGTCTGTCAAGGGGAACACATACGCATTTCGACCTTGACACCGCAAATTTAAATGAAATGTGGAAACACACAAATGCATGGGCGACTTTTTTTTGATTTTCTGCAAAAATAAGAGAAAAATGCGGAAAAGCAATCATCCATTTCGTCCATTTGAGATTTTAGGTTTTAGTTGTTAGAAGTGGACTATTTTTTGTTGTCAGTTAGTCCATCGTAAGAGTAGTCGCCAGACAATTTTAAGTTGTTAGTTTATAGTTGTTAGTAGACTTACGGTTGGTTTTCTGTTTTTTTCAACCGTCTTCGGGCCCTCGACATTTGGCACGGACGGGACGTCCATGCCCCAGCCACAGACTGTCGGGAATAGTGCGGTCGGTTTTTTAGACACACCACAGTGTGTTTCTCAGGAGAAAACTCTCTTAACTTTAAGCTTAAACTTGAATCAATAATCAATCACATCCTTTTGCGTGTGTGGACAACGCCTTGCTGGTCGACATACCGTTCAATCACGATGGTTCCAGACGCTCCTGCTGAAGGCAACCTTCTGCCAGAGAGGTCGTAGAAGGTTGATGTTCCTAACGGCTGAAAGCTCGATGCAGGAGTTTGTATGTCGGTGCTGGCAGCCTCGGTGAACTGCCAGGAGTCAATATTGGCATTGGTGGAAGAGGTGACGACGAAATAAACATTTTTTACCCCCTTGAACTTCTCCGGGTCCAAGTCAATCGTCGTTTCCTCAACGCCAGTGGAGGAGAATTCCACAGAAGCCGATGGTTTTGTACTACGGCTGATAAGGCGGACCTCAAGCGTTCCGCTTCCTTTTGCATGGAGCGTGAATTGAGAGGCACCGTTCTGACCGAAATCCACGTTGCGCACCAGTGTCCATGAGCCGGCGGCCATCTTCACCAGCAGATTCCTGCATGCGTCGTTTCCCAAATTGCTATAGGATGTTTTGGTGATGTTCGTAAAGTTCTCATAGCTGATGCCCCCACTGGTTGCCATTGTCTCCATTTGCTGCAGTTCGTAGGGATTCAGGTTGCGGATGGCGGTGACACCGGTTTTCGTCATCGTCACCTTGTTTATTTTCTGTGTACTCTCGTTCACTACCACCTTATCTACTCCGATTGAGCGGAAACCGGACGCACCTGTCTGCATGCTCGATTCCAAAAGGGTGGAATGATAGAAAAGGTAGTATTTACCCTCGTATTTCTGAAGGTGTGTGTGATTATTACCCCATCCCATGCCGAAGTTGCCCTCGTTGGGCACGTATTCACCACGGTATTCCCAGGCATCCGGGTCGAGCGGATTATCACTCACCATATAGCACATACTGCATGAGGAGGGTGCTGCGTTTGAACCACGTTTTGCATAGCGGGTCCAATCGTCTCTGTCGCTCCACGAGGTGTTATAGGTATAGACAAAACGTCCGTTCATCATGTTCAGCTCGCTTGCCTCGAATAAGTAGGGAGCTGGTAAATTAACGGCACTGCCGTCGATGCTGGTCATTGACGACTTCAGTTTTGCGAACCGCGAATTGCCAGGCATAAGCTTCGAGCCGGTCGGCTGAGGGTCGCCGCCGCCAAAGGCAATCCACCCGTTTCCTTCGTCATCGACGACAACTCCCGGATCGAAAATCCATGCGCAGGGACGCACACCGGGAGTGTCGGCATCAATCATCGGCTTGGTCAGAGGAGACCGCCATGGTCCAATCGGTGACGATGCCTTCAACACACCAATGCTGCCGCCACTGTTGGCGAAATAGAGAAAGAACTCGTCGTTTCCGCTGGAATTGGTTCTCCATGTGACAGAAGGAGCCCATGAGGCAGAAAAACGCCACCCCCAAGAACTGCATATTTTCGCCACATCGATGGTGCCGTGGAAACGCCAGTTCACCATGTCGTCGGTAGAGAAGACAACAAGCGAGCTAATATTCCCGTAGCCGTTGGAACCACTTTTTCCGTTGTGGATGAACTGCTGATGATCGTTGGTGCCGTAAACATACACCCGGCCATCATAGACCAAGGCTGTAGGGTCGGCGCAGAAAATACACGGACTCAACGGATTTGCGTTTCCCACTTCCTTATAGTTTTTGGCAAGTGTCTGTGCTATCAGTCCCTTGAAAGACAACAATATGGCTGCAATGCTTAAAAAGAATAGTTTATGCATGGTTCCCCTCTATGATTTTAGATTTCCAATAATATGGCAAAGTTACTAAAAATTATTTATTTTCACATTACCATTACAAAAAAAAGAACTTTGCCGAGGTGTATTTGATCCAAAGGGAGAAAATAGGTGATATACATCCCTTTAATGACGCCAAAGACAAACCGGGCATATATTTGCACGGTTCATCTTTGTTATGAAGAGATTATTATAGTTGATGATGCTTGTGGAAATGGTAATCGTCTAAACTTAAACCTTGCAGAATCGTTTATCTTCTGATGGTATACGTCCCTGCACCATAGGTCTTTGAGTCTGTTTCGCCGGGCAACGTGACAGTGGCTGTGGCACCTTCGGGAATCGTGAATGTCCATATCCATTCGTCTCCATTGTAACGCCATGCGCTCTTGATGATGCCGGCGGCGGAACAGTATTCAGCCTCAATATGTCCTAACCGTTTGTCGGGAACCGGTCGCATAATGATATGACGGAAACCCGGAGCAGAGGTGTCGGATGCGATACCCGCAACAGTCTCCCATAACCACTGGCACACACAGCCGTAAGCATAGTGGTTGAAGCTGTTCATATCGCGCGGTCCCATCCCCTTTTCCAGCGTGTAGCTGTTCCAACGCTCCCAGATGGTGGTGGCGCCGTTGTTGATAGAATATAGCCAACTTGGATTCTTTCGCTGAAACAGCAGGTCATAGGCGATGTCCTCCATACCGTTCTCAGTAAGCGTGCTCATAAGGATGGATGTGCCGAGAAAACCGGTCTGCAGGCAGTTGCCGTGGTCGGAGAAGTTCTGTCGGAGCCAGTTGACAATCCGCTCTTTCGTCTCGCCCTCCACGATTCCATTCTTCAAAAGGAACAAAGCTGGAGTCTGCATCGTGTTGAGAAGCTGTGTTTTGAAATCCCCCTGCTCATCAAGAAATTGGCTACGGATATATGCTTTTGCCTCTGATATCATCCGCTCATATTTCTGAGTTTCGTGTCCGCTCGCCGCTGCCATATCACGCATCATCGCCGCGTCTATGGCCCAGTAAGAGGCACAAAGAAAGTTCCAATAGTCGATGGTCTCAGGAAGGGGACTGTTGTTTTTAAATGCTCCACCTCCACGCGACTCAAGTGGTTCAAAGCTCAGCCAGTCTGCCCACTGATAGTTTCCGTTCTCGTCACTCAACGCATTATGGTCGTATTTTGTCTCATTCAGATGGTCCATATAGCGCTCCATTGATGTCCAACTCTCTTCAATGATGCTTTTGTCGCCGAATTGTTTCCAAATCGTCCAGGGCACGATAATGCCGGCGTCAGCCCAGCCAACCCGCATGTTCTCGTTGGTCCATGAACCATATTGACCGAAAGGTGCCACACCTGGAAAACCGCCTTTCTCCGACTGGGAGTCGCGCAGGTCGTGGAGCCACTTGTGGAAGAACCGGTCTGTGTTGGCAAAGAATGTGCCGGTGGCGGCAAACACCTGAGTGTCGGCAGTCCATCCCAGCCGTTCATTGCGTTGAGGACAGTCTGTGGGAACGGATAGATAGTTCGAGCGCATTCCCCATATGGTATTGGAAATCAACTTATTGATTAGCTCGTTTCCCGTAGTGATATGGCCACTTTCCATGTTCTCGGTGATGGAACTGACAGGGATGGACCTTATCGCCTTTATGACAACGTCGCCTGTGGTGGTGATATCAAGGTAACGGTAGCCGAAAAAAGTGCATTGAGGTGTAAACTCCACCGCTTTACGGCTGTCCGCGAACGTATAGTCGAGCCGGATGCTGTTTTTGTGGATACGCAGGTTGTCTCGGTGTATGCTTCCCTCCGGTCCGTCCATGCCGCGTTTCTCCGCCCCGTTGCCGTCGTTCAGTAACTCTGCAGGAAGACAAGTGAGACGCACACCCTCTTTTGCCTGAAACGTGAAAGACGGCACGGCTGCGCAGTTCTGTCCGAAATCAATTACCAAGTGTTCGCCCACCTGGACCATCATGTTGCCACCCTTGTCATACGTGCGTCTGACAACGATTTTTCCCTGTTCCTGTTTATTCTCACCTTCCACATCTTTCCAGATATAAGCGTGGACAGGAGACAGTGAGAGGTCATGACGAAGGTAAATCTCGGCACCGTTTGTGGGAAGGATTACCCCTTCGAATTCGGTGTTCTCCTCTGGTTGTTTCAGTTGGTCAGTCACTTCATATCCCATCTTTTCACGGGCATCGTATTCCTCTCCATCGAAAATAGCCGCATGTCTCACCGGACCAGCGATACCCGCTTTCCAATTGGATGTGTCGGTGCCATGATATGCCTTACTGCCGTCGTCAAAGGTCAGTTCTAATACTCCTCGGAAAGCACAGCGGGTGCCATACATACCATGGCTGCCGCTTGGTGTGATGATTTTGTCAGCCCACCAACCGGGAGTGACTTGCGCCGACAGGACATTCTCTGCCCCCGCTTTTGAGTTGAACTCTGCAGTGACATCGTAAGTATACGACCTCTTGGTCTTGAAACAGTGAGTAAAACCGGGTTTCAGCACCTCACTGCCGATTTCCTTGCCGTTCACATAGATGATATACACCCCCAAGGCAGTGGTCATCCACTTGGCGCTCAC
>JAEEGL015405508.1_pt1 | contig 15456 bp, 13 predicted proteins | sample 9134231 | NCBI WGS metagenome assembly JAEEGL01 (sample SAMN16246548, study PRJNA631951) | gut metagenome | biome: gut microbiome; feature: rumen; material: fiber-attached | host: Bos | place: Iran: Karaj | collected 2018-10
ATATCGGCACGATAGTAATTGGCGTACTTTCGCACCAACTCCTTGTCGATCTGTGTGTAATTGCCTCCTTCTGGACGGACAAACACTGTGTAATTCTGGTTGTCGCCAGTCCAAGTGACATAGCCGCTTTCAAACCAGCCACCAACCTCGTTGATGGTAACAGCAGCCTTTGAAGACAGTGCCGTCAGCACCATCACAAGACCTAAAAGATACTTTTTCATCGTCATTGAAATGTATTAGTTGTAGTTTCTGGTTGCAAAAGTACCTTATTTTATTGGATTATTGATTCAAATCAAGAGAAAAACTCCCGTAAACGTTTGCAAAATATGATAGTTCTCTCGGTTTGCACAACCTTTGAGCTGACGCTCGAAGGTCCACACGCTCGGAAAATTGCAAATTCATTTGCATTTTCTCTCGCTTATTCGTACCTTTGCACCCATGAATCAGATATCAGATTATGAGATTATGGCGCCAGTGGGTAGCCGCGACTCGCTGGCAGCGGCGCTGAAAGCGGGGGCGGGGAGCGTGTACTTCGGCGTGGAGCAGCTGAATATGCGGTCGCACTCGGCCAACCACTTCACCATCGACGACTTGCGCGACATTGCTGCCCAGTGTAACGAAGCTGGCGTAAAGACGTACCTGACTGTTAATACCATTATCTATGGTGAGGATATCGAGATGATGCACCAGATAGTAGATGCTGCCGTTGAGGCCCACATCTCTGCCGTCATTGCCTGCGACATAGCGGTGATGACCTATTGCCGACAGCGGGGTATGGAGGTCCACCTGTCAACGCAGCTGAATATCTCTAATATCGAGGCGCTGCGGTTTTATGCCCAGTTTGCCGATGTGGTGGTGCTGGCTCGTGAGCTGAAGATGGAGCAAGTGGCCGACATCTACCGTCAGATAGAGGAGCAGCACATCTGCGGCCCCGGTGGTGAACTTGTACGCATCGAGATGTTCTGTCATGGTGCCCTGTGTATGGCTGTCAGCGGCAAGTGCTATATGAGTCTCGACAATACGGGGCGTTCAGCTAATCGTGGCGCCTGTATGCAGATCTGTCGCAGAAGCTATATCGTCACCGACCGCGAGACGGGCACAGAGTTGGAGATTGACAACAAGTACATCATGTCGCCCAAAGACCTGAAGACCATCCGTTTTATCGATAAGATGATGCTGTCAGGTGTTCGTGTATTTAAAATAGAAGGTCGTGCGCGAGGCCCTGAATATGTGCTAACTGTGGTGCAGTGCTACAAGGAGGCCATACAGAGTGTGCTTGAAGGGACCTTCACCGAAGAGAAGAAGGATGCGTGGGACAAACGTCTGGCTACGGTCTTCAATCGCGGTTTCTGGGACGGCTACTATCAAGGCCAGTTGTTGGGCGAGTGGAATTCGAACTATGGTTCGAACGCCACTGAGCGCAAGCAGTATATCGGCAAAGGCGTCAAACACTTCTCGAAGTTGGGCGTGGCTGAGTTTACTGTTGAGGCCGACACATTCTCTGTAGGCGACAAGATGCTTATCACGGGCCCTACCACGGGTGCGCTGTATGTCACCGTTGATGAGATTCACGACGACACCTCATCCGTCGAGACAGCCCAACAGGGAACGCGCGTCAGCATTAAGGTGCCTGAAAAGGTGCGCCCCAGCGATAAGTTGTTTAAGATAATTAAAGGAGTGAAGGAGTAAGGAGAGAAGGAGTAAAGGAGTAAAGGAGAGAAGGAGTAAAGGAGTAAGGAGAGAAGGAATATGGCAACAATCAACGAGATACAAGACGAGATTATTGAAGAGTTCTCTGGTCTTGACGACTGGATGGACAGGTACCAACTGCTGATAGACCTGGGTAACGAACAGGAACCCTTGGCCGAACAGTATAAGACAGAGCAGAACCTCATTGACGGCTGTCAGAGCCGCGTGTGGCTGCAGGCTGACTATATAAAAGAGGAGGGTGAAGAGCGGAAAGAACAGAATGGTGTCATTCGCTTTACGGCCGAGAGTGATGCTCTCATCGTAAAAGGTATCGTGGCTCTGCTCATCCGTGTGCTCAGCGGACATACTCCACAGGAGATTCTGGATGCCGACCTCTACTTCATTGAAGAGATAGGACTGAAGGAGCATCTGTCGCCAACGCGCAGCAACGGTTTGCTGGCGATGGTCAAGCAAATGAGGATGTATGCGTTAGCGTTCGCCTCGAAGAACTGACTCGCCTTCGGCAGCCCGCTGAAGATAGAAGTTGCGGAAGTCACTCCACCGATAATAAGGGGCTATGTTGCTCGACAAGGGCAGCAGAACCTCTTTTTCGTTGAGCAAAACCTTGATAAGAGGACTGCGGTCATCGGCATTTTTGCGATAGAAAACAATCTGGAGATTACCTGCCATCGGATATACCAGACTGGCCCACCAGCCCTTTGATTCTAATTCTTTGAGATTATCGGTTTTCAGGTCATAGCCATTGATGCCCATTAAACAGACAAGTGGCAACAGCACAGTCTCGTGGCCATAGCGTAGCGATACGCCGTGGCGTGAACTGTTGATGATGTTGTCGGCCTCGTTGATGATTTGGCGCAACAGGTAGACCTGGAGATAAGGCATCTTGGCGCCATTCAGCTTGCAAAATCCGGAGTGGAGGTAACTATGGGCGTTCTCTATCTGCCAGAACAGATGCAGGTCCTCGTCGGTAAACAGCTCAAGTAGCGGATTCGGTTGCTTGTAACGGTGGGTGTTTCGCTGCATGAGTGCCGCCTTTGCCAGATAATAGGCCGTCCATCGCACATCGACATGCTGACGTACGTATACGCTGTCGTTGAAGAGCAGGCTCATCAGTCTTTTCCGATTCCAATTGACATAAGTGAATTTGGCGAAGGCGTTTCCAGCACGACGGTTCATGATGCTGTCTCGAAGTTCCTTGTGCTGGTGGTTCATATACCACATGTCACCAAAAGAGTTGTTCATCGTGACCTGCAGCGAGGGGCGCTCTTTTACCAATTGCAGCACGGCAGTACCCATGGAGAGTACGCAGCGGGTGACGATGGTACTATGGGCATCAACGAAGGCCCCATCCCTAAATATTTCAGGGTAGTTTTCTATCATACGATGGGCAATGTTGCGCTGTTGGCGTTTGCCAATGCCTGTGAGGTCGCCCCAACGGCCTTCAGCATCACTGAGGTTTAAGCGTATCTCTCGTAGGGCCATCTGTCCCAAAGCGGTCAGCTTGCCTAGTGAATCAGCTTTCTGCAGCGTCTGATACGGCTGTGTATAGACTTTCATGTCGCTCACATAGCGCGAACCGTGCCTGCCATAATGACTGATATAGAATGGTTCATAGCCTTGTGGTGCAGCTGTCTGTTGTGGTAGATAGCTATCGGAATAGACCCCATAGCTGCCTGCTGCAAAGTTGTTGTTATGCTCGATGATAGAGAAAGCAGACTGTGCTGAGATCATCAGCGGTACGAGGAAAGAGGCAAGAAGCAAGAGGCGCAGACGTTTAGTTTTCATAGGCATCAAGTTTCTTGAGGTAATACTTGCGGAAATCGCTCCAGTGATAATAGGGTGCCTGCTTGGCGGGCAACGGTAGCGTTGCCTCGTTCTCGTTGAGCAGCACCTTGAAGAGCGGGTTACGGTCTTTAGGATGCTTGCGATAGAAGATAAACTGTATGTTGCAGCCCATGGGGAAAACGCGGTAGTTGACCCATCCCTTGGCATCCAAATGCTCGAGGTCATTGGTGACAAATCCGAGGCCGTTGATATCCAACAGACAGAATAAGGGGAGCAATACGGTTTCGTGGCCGTAGCGTAGCTGGACATTTGTGGTAGGCAACTGTATGCAGCTGTCGGCTTGCTCTATCATCCTTCGAAGCAGCTTACGCTGTAGATAGGGCATCTTACTCTCAGTAGCCGTTGAGAATCCCCAACCGATATACCACCAGACATTGCCTATTTTCCAAATGCGATAGATCTCTTCCTTAGTAAAGATATCGAACAATGTAATCTGCTTACCCAGCTCTACATCCTGCATGATAGCGGCAATAAGCATGAGCTGTTCAGCGAGTTTGTAGCTGTCAACATGCTGGCGAACGTAGTTGCTGTCATTGAAGAGCGTTTGCATCAGATGACGGTTGTCGCTGTTGTTGTCGATGAAAGCCTGATAGGTTTGGAGAGCCTTCTCGCTTTTGCGAAGAGCAAAGAGCTCCTTGTCCTGCAAGTTCAGGTAGTCCAAATCGCGGTGTGTCGCATTGTGGTGGATGTTGAGACGGGGATTGAGGCGTAGCAACTGCATGAGGGCATACTCCATGGAGAGCACGCAACGGCCCACACCTGTGCTACGTGCATCGACAGACGTCTTGCCTTCGAAGACTGCCGGAAAGCGCTCATACATACGGCGGGCAATATCCTGATGTTCCTGGGCACCACGTGGCGTAAGGTCGCCCCAATGGTTTTCCGCGTCTTTGCGGATGATGTCCAGACGTTGCAGTACGTCACGTCCCATAGCAGTGAGCTTGCCCAAGCTGTCGGCCTTGGCCAGCGTGAGGTATGGCATGTTGTAGGTGCTGGGCTTGCTGTGATAGCGCGAGCCGTGTCGTCCATAGTGGCTGATGTAGAAAGGTTTGTACCCATGTGGTGCCGACGTCAACTGGCGTTGCGTCGGACCTGGGTAGGCCATGTAGTTGCTGGCCGCTAACAGGCTGTTCTCGTATATTTCATCGCAGGCGGACTGTGCATAAAGAGTGGTAATGAGTAATGATAATACAGCCGCCAGGAGTATTTTTCTCATAAAGTATTTGGCCTATTGTGGTGCAAATATAAGAAATTATTTGTATATTTGCAAAGGAATTAGAAAAAATCTTTATAGAATGGCAAAGAATCAGTATTGGCAAGACGACTATTGGCTGCTGTTGATGCAGTTATATCTGCGTAAACCGATAGGTGTAAAACCTATGTATAGCAGGTCGTTGGTGGAACTGAGCCTGGAGTTGCACATCGCCCCAGAACAGCTTCATGCACGTTTGTGTCAGATATCCCGTTTGGAGACGCCTCGCATCGAACGTATCTGGCAGGACTATAGCCGTAACCCCAAGCGGTTAACCCGTGCCGTTCAGTTGTTGAGGGGGATGATGGGCTTTGGTAGTGCCGGTGATTTCTATCAGGGCGTAGAGGTTGAGGAGACCTTTGAGCGCGACTTCCGTCCGTTGACGGAAGACGAGCGGCTTACACCCGTTATGTTGATATTGGTGTTAGACTTGTATTTCCGCCTCACTCCTATCACTATGGTACCTGAGACCCCGGAAGTCCAGGAACTGGCACGCCTGATGAAGGTGCCGTCACAGTTGATTGCCGATATCTTGGAAGTCTTCCAGCATTGCGATCCCTACCTGAAGCGGCGTGACGTAACGTTCAGTCCGTTGTTGCTGCCGTGTCAGAACATCTGGCAGCGCTATGGCAATGGCAGTACGCAACAGTTGGCGGTCTATGCCGAGCAGTTGAAGGAATACTTCAAATAGTTCGACATTTATGGTTGCTAGTTCATAATTATTTCGTAATTTTGCAGCCGAAATGGCACAGGAGCAGATACAGGAGCAGCGGTTGACGCAGCAGCAGAAGCTGGCGCAGACCATTACGCAGCAACAGTTGTTGCAGGCGCAATTGATAGAGCTGCCCATCACCCAGCTTCTGGAGCGAGTCAATACGGAGATGGACGACAACCCTGCTCTGGAGATTTCGGCTGATGAGCAGGATTATTCTGACGCTCCAGAGACCCCAGACGCTTCTGATAACCAGGATGACGATACTTATGAGCAGGAGCAACGCCAGTCGGCACTGGACGAGGCTCTGGAGTCGTTAGGTCGCGATGATGAGGAGTTGCCCGTCTATCAAGGTGGTCTGTCGTCGCAGGAAGAGCGTGAGGAGATTGTGTATGGTCAGGCAGAGTCGTTCTACGATCAGCTGAAGGCGCAGATGAGCATGTGTGACCTGACCGAGGCTGAGCAGGACATCATGGAATACCTTATCGGTTCGCTCGATGATGACGGGCTGTTACGCAAGCCGCTACACAGCATCAGCGACGAATTGGCCATATACCATGGCATTGACGTCAGCGAAGAACAGATAGAGCACGTGCTGTATAAGTTGCAGACGTTTGATCCAGCAGGCATCGGTGCCCGCTCGCTACAGGAGTGCCTGCTGATTCAGATCAGACGGCGCGACGCATCCCGCTTGAGAGCGCTGATGGAGCGTACCATAGAGGAGTATTTCGAACTGTTTACCAAAAAACATTGGGACCGTCTGCAACAGGTGCTACAGTTGACAGACCTGCAGGCCGAGGCACTTATCAAGGAACTACGTAAGCTGAATCCCAAACCTGGGACAGCCATGGGTGAAGTGGTGGGGCGCAGTGTGCAGCAGATTACTCCCGATTTCATTGTCGACACACAAGACGATGGAACGGTGACATTCACGCTGAACTCAGGAGATATCCCCGAGCTGCACGTCTCACAGTCGTTTACTGACACCCTGCGAGAGTACCAGACCAACAAAGAGAATATGAGCCGCCAGATGAAGGAGGCGCTGCTATATACCAAGAAGAAGGTAGATGCTGCTCAGGGATTCATCGAGGCCATCCGTGTGCGCCGCCATACGCTGACGACAACTATGCGGGCCATCATCCAGTGGCAACACCGCTTCTTTGAAGATGGCGACGAAGCCTCGTTGCGTCCGATGATTCTGAAAGACATTGCCGAACGGACGGGACTGGATCTCAGCACCATCTCGCGTGTGTCGAATTCCAAATATGCACTGACACGTTGGGGAACGTTTCCACTGCGCTATTTCTTCAGTGACGGCTATAAGACCGCTGATGGCGAGGAGCTGTCGACACGAGAGATCAAGGCGGCATTGCATGAATTGATAGACGCTGAGGACCACCGTAAGCCGTTGAGCGACGATGCGTTGAAGGACCAGTTGGCCGCCAAAGGCTATCCGATAGCCCGTCGTACGGTGGCAAAATACAGAGAGCAGATGGGGATTCCTGTGGCACGACTGCGTAGAGAGAGGTGAGCAGTAAGAGGTAAGAGGTGAGAAAATGAAAGATATGTTATGAAACGAGAGAAGCAAATCATTTTAGCAGCACGCATCATGAGCATGGTGTTCACACCGTTCTATCTGCCCATCGTGGGCCTGATGGCGCTGTTCTCGTTCAGCTATCTCAGCATCTTTCCTTGGCAGTATAAGTTGCAGGTGCTCATCATGGTGTACCTGTTTACCATCCTATTGCCTACGGTGATGATACACCTCTACCGGCGCTATCAGGGGTGGACCCCGATAGAGTTGGGTCATCGTGAGCGTCGCATGGTGCCTTACGTTATCTCTATCATGTGCTATTTTGCGTGTATCTATGTCATGGAGCGTCTGCACATGCCCCACTTCATGGGGGCTATCGTGGTGGCGGGCTTGGCAGTACAGATAGTCTGTGCGATTGTCAACGTATGGTGGAAGGTATCGACGCATACGGCAGCTATTGGTGGCATGGCGGGGGCACTGTTTGCCTTTGCCGAATATCTGGGCTTTAACCCCGTCTGGTGGTTATGCCTCATCATCATCGTCGCCGGAATGGTAGGTACCAGCCGCATGATACTGCGCCAGCACTCGCTGTCCCAGGTGGTCGGCGGTTTCTGGATAGGCTTCCTCTGTGCGGCCATAGCGATCTTGTTCCTTTAATGCCGAATCTTCGAAATATCGAAGCATCGAGGCGTCGAAATAACGAAACATCGAAAAAAACGAAATAAAAGAATGAAACCAATTGTCAGCATTATCATGGGCAGCACCAGTGATCTGCCCGTCATGGAGAAAGCTTGTCAACTGTTAGACCAGTTGCAGGTGCCGTTTGAAGTCAATGCCCTGTCGGCACACCGAACCCCCGAGGCCGTAGAGGTTTTTGCTAAGGGAGCAAAGGAGCGTGGTCTGAAAGTGATTATCGCTGCTGCCGGCATGGCTGCTGCACTGCCGGGAGTTATCGCTGCTTCGACGACCCTGCCAGTGATTGGCGTGCCCATCAAGGGTATGTTGGATGGTTTGGACGCTATGCTGAGCATCATCCAGATGCCGCCGGGCATCCCTGTAGCTACTGTTGGCGTCAATGGTGCCATGAATGCCGCTATCTTAGCCGTAGAGATGCTGGCTCTGAGCGATGAGGCTATTGCCCAGCGTTTGGCCGACTACAAGCAGGGTCTGAAGGCGAAGATAGAGAAAGCCAACAAAGACTTGGCAGAGGTTAAGTATGAGTATAAGACCAATTAGTCCTATGAGTCCCATGAGTCCTATAAGCCCTATTCTCAGAAGACCCACCACTGTGGCCCATGTGGGTAATATCGCTATCGGTGGCGACAACCCTATCCGCATCCAGTCGATGGCCACCACCGACACTAACGACACAGAGGGCAGCGTGGCACAGGCCAAGCGCATCATTGATGCCGGTGGCGAGCTGGTACGCTTTACCACTCAGGGCACCCGCGAGGCCGAGAATATGACGAACCTCTCGGCCCAGCTGAAGGCCGACGGTTATACCCAGCCGCTGGTAGCCGACGTGCACTTCACGGCTCATACGGCTGATGTCGCTGCACAGTACTGTGAGAAGGTTCGCATCAATCCCGGCAACTATGTTGACCCGGGCCGCACTTTTAAGCACTTGGAATATACCGACGAGGAGTATGCTGCCGAACTCAAGAAGATAGAAGCGAAGTTGGTGCCCTTTATCAACATCTGTAAGGAGCACCACACGGCTGTCCGCATCGGTGTCAACCACGGCTCACTCTCCGACCGTATCATGTCGCGCTATGGCGACACCCCCGAGGGCATTGTGGAAAGCTGCATGGAGTTCCTGCGCATCTTCCGTCGTGAAAACTTCAATGATGTTGTCATCAGCATCAAGGCCTCGAATACTGTCGTCATGGTCACCACCGTGCGCCTGTTGGTCAAGACCATGGATAGCGAGGACATGCACTACCCACTGCATCTGGGCGTCACCGAGGCCGGTGAGGGTGAGGACGGCCGCATCAAGTCGGCGGTGGGCATCGGTGCCCTGCTGACGGAAGGTATTGGCGATACCATCCGTGTGTCACTCTCCGAAGAACCTGAGTGTGAGATTCCTGTGGCCCGTAAGTTGGTCGATATGATTCCTGCGTGCTGTCGCCTGCGCGAAGAGGCTGAGGCCAGCATTAAGGACGATACCATCACACTGACGCTCGATGCTCCTGACTGGGAGACCTTCCAGCTCAAGGCCGCTATGGCTGTCGGTGGCCTGCTCATCGACCGCAAGGCCACGAAGCTCGAGCTTTGCTGTTCACGGTTTAGCCGTGAACAACTAACCACACTTGCCGACGCCATCCTTCAGGCAGCGCGCATCAAGTTCACCAAGACGGAGTATATCTCGTGTCCCGGCTGTGGCCGTACGCTCTATAACCTGCAGGAGACTATTGCCAGAATTAAGGCGGCTACCAGCCACCTGGTGGGTCTGAAGATTGGCATCATGGGCTGCATCGTCAATGGCCCCGGTGAGATGGCTGATGCCGATTATGGTTATGTCGGTGCCGGTCGCGGCAAGATCAGTCTCTATAAGCAGAAGGTGTGTGTCGAGAAGAACATTCCCGAAGAGGAGGCTGTCGACAAGTTGCTGGAACTGATTAACAACGACAGGAAATAACATCAAAAAGAGGAGCTTCAGACTTGAATGCTCCTCTTTTCAACTACAACATTACTAACTACAAAAATTAAATTAATCTTCTTACCTCTATTCTTCTACGTTAATCTGCGTCATTAGCGTCTATTTCGTCTTCCCAGTCGACATTTCTGTCAAACGTAGATCCGGCCAACAGACCATGAGAGGTTTGGAACTCTATGGCGGTTAAATGAGGTGTGGTGTATGCTTTCTTTTTCATTTTACGACAACTTTTTTACCGTTAATAATATACAGGCCCTTGGTTGGATTGGCTACATGCTGACCTGCGAGGTTATAATAACCATTCATCTTTAGCTCATCACCTTGAATCATATTGATTCCAGTGATGTCGTCCTCAAAACTGAAGGTAAAGCTTCGAGCAGAGGCCTGCTCTGGCGGCTCTGGCGTAGGCAGTTGCAAGTAGGCCTTACCGGCAGCAAGCGTATTGTTATTGGCGCTCACTTTCTTAAAGGTTCCGCCACTCAGTACAAAGTTGGTTTTTCCATCAGCCGTCTGAGGTATTGCAGTGGGAGCGACTACGCCCACCAGCTTGTTGCCAACAATAGCCTCGGGACTCTCTTCGGCAATCTTTAGTTTGTACTCGCCTTCATTTAACTTCTTCAGTACAACGCCTGTTCCTGCAGGAATTGATGTCTTTACGGTGAGTTTCAGCATCGTACCATTCAGGTCAGTGGTAGCCACACCAGCCTTTAGCCCTGTAGCGGCAGAGAAGTCCACATCGAAGTCGCGACAGAAGGTAACATATTGTTTTTCATTAGGCATTGTGAAGGGAATTTCGTCAGTAACCAAATCTTTAATCCAGTCAGCCTTCCCATTCAGAGCGTCTTTAATCGTTGAAAGTGCAGAAGTCTTTGTGTAAATAACAGGATCGTTTGTATTCTCAAATATTTTATAAGTATCTACTGTTGGCTTCAGCGACAGTGTGCTACCACAATAGTAGATGCTCTTTAGTGCTGAACAGTCTTTCAGGGCATACTGATCAAGCTCGACAGAGCCCAAGATGGTCAGCGCCTTTAGTGAAGAACAACCCTCGAAAGCACTTTGGCCAATGTTATTAACACCTGAAGGGATATTGCAGTTTTCTAATTTATTACAATGGGAAAACACATAATCTTCAATTTTAGTTATATTTGCTTTATTATCAACTGTAACAAGTTCCGTACAACCATTGAAAGCACTATAACCAATATACTCTACAGAAGATGGAATAGTAACTTTTGTGATGTTTGTATTGTTTTCGAAAGCATTATGCTCTATTCCCCATACCGTTAAATTATCTCCACCAATAGTTACGCTCGACTCAATGGTGATTTCTCCTGTGGCAGAAGGAGAATTTTTCACCTTAGCAACTTCACCATCTTTGAAGTAGACAACATTATTAATAGTCGTTTCTTCATCTGCCATCACCGGCATAGCCATGAGCCATGCGACGGCACTGAATAGAAATGTTAGTTTTCTCATTGTTTTGTTGTTTATTAATTATTAGTATTGCTTATTTCATAATGACTTTCTTTCCACCATTGATATACAGGCCACGAGACAGGTTCTGGCCTGCAACCTTGCGACCGCAGAGGTCATATACGGTAGAGGCGGCTTTGTCTGAAGCAGACAGGGAGGCGATGCCTGTTGGGGTGTCGGCAGCAATCTTCAGTGACCAGCCTGCCGAAGCGATCTTGCCACCAGCCCACGTAGCCGTAATGGCGAATTTCTTGGTGTTTGCAGCCGTGAGGTTCAACTGTATGTTGCCACCTTCAGCTGACTCCTCAGCCCATCCTTCAGGAGCATCAACATCTACCAGGTCGTAATAACCCAGCCAGTGGCGGTTGTTGACCAGCAACTTGAACGACACGGTAGGATCAGTAGTTTCAGTGAGGTCCAGCTTATAGATGTAGGTCTTGCCTTCGCCCAGTGTGAATACAGCCTCGTCGCCATTCCATCCGTTGAACGTGCCGGGCAACTTGGCTTTATCTATGATAGCATCGGCATCAGCATCAATAGACAGTTTCCAACCTGCCGAAGCCAGATGGCCGCCAGCCCAGGTAGCCGTGAAGGTGAACTGCTTGGCACCAATAGCAGCCAGGTTGAGCTGAATGTTACCATCGTTGGCAGCCTCCTGTACCCATCCGTCGGGAGCACTGATCACCATATCGTTCCATCCCAGCCAGTGGCCGTTGTTAACCAAAAGCTTGAAGGTCACAATGTCGTTGGTCACCCCAGAAAAGTCGACGATACGCACATAAGTCTTGGGCTCATCACTGGCTTCGAACGTATTGGCATCGCCATTCCATCCGCTGAAATCGCCAGGCAACTGCACTTTCTCGATGGCATCATCAGCTTCGCCTGTCATGCGGCAGGTGATGTCCTCGTACTCGTGGTTTCCTTTATATATATAATAGCGAGTGCCAGGAACATTGTTAATGCCACGTGTCTTATCGCTATCACCATTATAATGGAAGAGGAAACAGACCTTCGCATCCTCGTCAAGGTCAGAGAAGGTTTTGTAATAGAAGGTGACTGGCGTGCCCTCCAGATCGTTGACGGTAACGGTCTCCGTAAGTTTCACCCCAGGCCATTCGGACACTTCGTTGGGAATACCCCAAAAGTGGATGTAAGGCTCTTGGTCAGCCTGCACATAGATAGTGATGTGTTTTGCCTGGACTGTGCCAAGGAAGATAAAGGTCATCACTACTGAAAACAGAAGAGTAATTTTTTTCATAATCTATTCTATTTTGGTTAGTATACAACTTGTTTGTTTTGTCAGTGCAAATATCGTATTAATTTTGTCATATTATACCTATCAGTAATCGCATGGTAAAAACGAAGGCATCGCTTAGACGATATAAGTCTTTGGTTACTACATTGTTACATTAAGTTCACAACATCACCTCGGTAAATATCGCATAATCACCTCATCATAAGCTTGCTTCTCTTTCCATCTTGTCGAACAATATAAACACCACGTCGCAAGGAGCCGTTTGTGAGTTCATCATTGCTAACGGCACGACCACTCAAGTCGTAAACGGACGACAGACCTTCCGTCAGACCATTCATACTCGGGCTTTCGACACCAGCAGGGGTAGTCTTTGTCACCTTGATGCGCAACTGTCCGAGATCGACGGTGATATCATAGTCGCCTTCAGCATCGACCATGAACTTATAGTCGTTGGCACCATTGATGAGCAGGTTGGCCGTGGCGGTATGGTTGGAACTGTTGAACTTATAGCCCGAGTACTCGGCATTGAAACTCGTGCAGGTAGACCAGTCTTTGCCGTTGGCGAACTTGAAGTACTTGTTAGCCTTCAAGTGAGCGTTCACCGTGAAGGTCTGACCGTCGGAACTGCGCTTCAAGGGCACAGCATGCAGGAGGTCGTAAGCTCCATAGTTATCGTGCTGGACAGCCTCGCCGGTTAGAAGCAGCTGTTCTTCGCAGTATTCGCTTTCCAAAACTACCATCGTCCAGTACTTTAGCGAGGGCAACGTGAACGATACCTTTCCGTTCTTTTGGGTGAAAGCAAGCTCTTGCGGTACACCTCCGCAATCGTCGGGAGAGGCCACCCACACCTTATTAATAGGACGGTTGGTAGTTACTACAAGCGGCAGGTATTCCGTCAAAGGCGGTTCCGGTCGCGTGCCGTTCACGTCGCGCCACGACAGATCGCTGGTTCCCAGGAAGTTCAGAACGTGGACCACCTGCTGAGGACCGACATTCTTTGAGAAGGTGACGACAGAATTGGCACGTGGCGGCCATGCATTGATGGCAACACTGCCCGACGTCGTCTGCACCTTGACCGACGAAGCAGCCTTCGTGGAGATGCCACGCAGCAGGTTCTGGTAGGCCGTCAGGAAATCGTAATAGTGTATCATAGCCTGCCTCAGTTCGTCGGTCATAGCCAACGGTGCGGCAGGGAAATACTCACGGCAAAGCATGTGGTCGCCCATCTCGATATGGGCACCACCAAGAGCAAACATGACCGCATCGGTCAATAGTACGCCGGGGGTATTCATAAGCTTATCGCCAGAACCGCCTTCAAAGGCCTTGTCGTAGTTCATATAGGCCGCAAAGACCGTCTGCAACTGGTGGTCGCCATAGCGGTCGTTGTTACAGATAACATCATAGAGGTGCGAAAACTGCTCGTGGCCGTTGCCACTCCACACCTCGTTATAGCAGAAATCCACATTTCCAGTCTTCACAATACGCTCAGCACCGTAGTCATAGACAGCATTCATAATGAGCGACTTGTCTGGACGGCTGGCCTTCATGGCGTTGATGAACGAGGCAAAACCGTCAGGAAGGTTCACCATATTATGGCTATAGTCGTACACCGTACCTCGATCACCCAGCTGGTCAATCTGAAAGCCGTCGAACCTGTAGTTAGCATAGACCTCTTCGTTGCGAGCTTTCATATAGTCCTGCCAAGCGCTGTTACCAGGCACCTGCAGGTAGATGTCGCTGGCCCAGTCCTGCAACTCGTGCGAGTCCTGCACATAGCCGCCACTGCTGTTGCGCTTATACAATCCCCACTCCGGCCTTACGCCGTCACTGGCAGCATCATCCCAGGCGCCGTAACAAAGGTTATAGAAAATGGACTTCATGCCGTAGCTATGCTGGATATCGATGTATTTCTTGATATAGCGAATGCCGATATAGCGTTTGCTTATGTCCTGATACCACTGGGAGGGCGCTCCGTTGCTCTCAAACTTTACGGGGTGATGGTGTTTCCACTGCCAGTCTTGGAACTGCACACCGTTGATGTGCAGACGATTCAGGTAGGCCATCTCCGTACGGATGTTGGCGTCTTTGTCCACAGAACCGCTGTAGTTGTCGAAGTCGGCAACGAAGCCATAACGAGGAAACCTCTTCCAGTCGCTTGACACATCGACGGCAATGGTTCCCAAAACAACCTCGTCGGAACCCACCGAATGGCGGAGTTCGACGAGGTAGCCACAGAAGTCTAAAGCAGGTGGAGTCCACGACCACTTATTATCCTGAACCAAGTCGTGGAAAGGAAATTCCTCCAGTACCGTTGCTCCGTGGCGATAGCACACAATCGTATTCTGCGGAATCGTCCCAACAGCTTCCAACAATACGGTCTGACCTGGTGCATAACGAGCCTTGTCGGTGGTCAGCGTGACGCTCATGTCAGAAATAACAGCAGCAACAGACCATTGGAAAGAAAAGACAAGGAGGGTGGTAAGGAGGAGCTTATGCCCCTCCTTGAGAAGATAGTTATTGTACATGACTAAAAGAATATTAGATTTTTAGTTTCTTCAGACCTTTTATCCCGACTTTCGAAGCCTCCACGATGCTGATGGCATATCCACCTCCAGAGGCAGCCTTTAGTCGTAATACTGTCTTCGCATCGACCAGTCCTCGACGGATGGTGTATGCCTGTGGATTGTTACGATAGTGCGCATCGGGAGCATCGGCATAGACCGTAGCCACATACTGTTTGCCTGAGTCTAGGAAGTCGAGCGACAACCGGGAAGCATGGCCCTTCTCGCCACAGGTACAGCCAACAAACCAGTCGTTCGTACCCTTGGCCTTACGAGCGATAGTGATATACTGACCAGGTTCGGCCTCCAGATAGCGGCTTTCGTCCCAGTCGATGGCGACATCCTTGATGAACTGGAAGGCATCCATGAAACGCTCATACACCTCGGGCAGATCGGCTGCCATTTGCAGCGGAGAGTACATGGTGACATAGAGAGCCAGCTGACGAGCCAATGTA
>JAEEGL016894204.1_pt1 | contig 15456 bp, 16 predicted proteins | sample 9134231 | NCBI WGS metagenome assembly JAEEGL01 (sample SAMN16246548, study PRJNA631951) | gut metagenome | biome: gut microbiome; feature: rumen; material: fiber-attached | host: Bos | place: Iran: Karaj | collected 2018-10
ATTTCTTCCATTAAATTATCAATCTGCCCATCTGAACCTCTTACTTCAACTTCAGGATCAAGTAGCCCAGTTGGACGAATCACTTGTTCGGCTGGACTAGGCGAAACTTCTAGTTCATATTCGCCAGGAGTTGCCGAAACATAAATAGCTTGATTGATATGCTTCTGAAACTCGCCATAAGTCAAAGGACGATTATCCAGTGCCGACGGCAAACGAAATCCGTAATCTACCAAGGCTACTTTTCTTGCATGGTCACCATTATACATTCCACGAACTTGTGGCAAAGTCATATGTGACTCATCAACAATTAGCAAAAAGTCCTTCGGGAAGAAGTCAAGTAACGTTGCAGGCGGCTCTCCAGGTTTGCGCCCGTCTAGATGTCTTGAATAATTTTCAATTCCCTTTACAAACCCCGTTTCTTTTAACATTTCTAAATCATATTTAGTTCGCTGTGAAAGTCTCTGTGCTTCTAAATATTTCTGGTGTTTTTCAAAGTATTTTAATCTATCCTCATACTCTGCCCGAATTGTCACTAAAGCTCTTTCTAACTGGTCCATCGGTGTTGCGTAATGAGTATTTGGGAAAATATGTAAGCTTTCTGGTTTTTCTCGCGTTTCAAAGGTCAATGGATCTACGATTTTAATTTCTTCCAAAGTATCAAATCCAAATTCAAAGCGGTAAGCGTACTCTCCATTAGCTGGGAACAAATCAACCGTATCCCCCATCACTCGGAAGTTGCCTCTTTCAAACGCCAAATCATTGCGATGATACTGCATGCTAACTAGTTTCTTTATGAAATTTAGTTGGGTTAGAGAATCAAAAACTTCTTCGGAGGGAGCAAGACTTGGCCTAGCGGCCTGGAGCGCTCCCGACGAAGGAGTTTTTGATTCTCCTTTTTTTACTACTAATGACATTTCAGAATAATGTTCTGGCGAGCCAATACCATAAATACACGATACTGATGCCACTACAATTACATCGCGATGAGTCAGTAGTGCTTCAGTTGCACCATGACGTAGGCGGTCAATCTCATCATTAATGGCTGAATCTTTTTCAATATAGGTATCCGTAGAAGCAATATAGGCTTCTGGTTGATAGTAGTCAAAATATGACACAAAATAGTGGACTTCATTTTCCGGAAAAAATTCACGAAATTCAGAATTAAGTTGAGCTGCTAGAGTTTTATTGTGCGCTAATATTAAAGTCGGACGCTGTGTCTTCTCAATAATATTGGCCATGGTAAAAGTTTTACCAGAACCAGTCACGCCTAGTAAAGTCTGCTCATGGACGCCCTTATTAACACCTTCCACAAGTTGTTTAATCGCAGAAGGTTGGTCGCCAGTTGGCTGATATTTTGACACCAGTTTAAATTTAGCCATATCTATTATTATAACATGCTAAATTATTATATAATATAGCTATGAAGTACACTGTAACTGTTAAACCAGGTTCGTCTCAAGAGAAGATTATTTTAAACGGAAAACATGAAATTACTGTTTATTTACGTGCCAAAGCTCATGATGGCGAAGCTAATATTGCCCTTATCAAGCTCCTAGCGAAACATTTTGATATCCCAAAAACTTCCATACAAATTATTCATGGTCAAAAATCTCGTATTAAAATAATAGATTTCTAGTCTTCTTTACTCTTCATTGTTGGGAAAGGCACCGCCTCGCGACCTGGTACGCCCTCTAAGAGCCAGAAATTACGCTCACTATTTCCCCATCCGCAAGCCGGTGGCATGCCATATTCTAGCATCTCCACGAAATCCATATCTAGCATCTGAGCTTCCTCATCGCCTGCGTCTCGTGCCGCTTGTTGCTCTTGGAATCTTTCCAATTGGTCTAGTGGATCATTTAATTCTGAGAAGCCATTTCCCATTTCTGTGCCTGCGATTACTGGGTGGAATCTTTCCGTTACCAAAGGATTTTCAGTAGATTTCTTCGCAAGTGGCGACAATGATAAGGGTTCCTCAATCACCCAATATGGTCCAGCTGAAGTTTTACGAATTAGTTTCCAGACATGATCAATCAAGTGCGGAGTAGTCATATCAAAGTTAGACTCCACTCCAGCATCTTTTAATATTTTGATTAGTTGTTCTCTATCCGGGTTAAATACATCAACATTATATTTTTCTTTTAGCAAATCAGCATATTTATATCGTGGCCATTCACAATCTAAATCAATTTCAAACCCACCTACATTAAATTTCAAAGTTCCCCAAGTCTCTTTGCAGACATATTTTATCATTTCTTCATAAAACTTCATGCCATCTTCATAGTTTTCATATGCCGCATAGGCTTCAAACGCAATATGCTCCGGCAAATGTTCATCATCCACACCTTCATTGCGAAATCTTGGTCCAATATCATATACCTTTTCAAAACCACCGCCGAGTAGTCGCTTTAGGGGCAACTCATGTGAAATACGAAGATAAAAATCTTCGTCTAATGCGTTCATATGCGTCACAAATGGCTGAGCATCCGCGCCACCAGTTGTGTGTTCTAGCACTGGAATATTAATCTCAATATACCCATGTGAATTCATAAAATCACGCGTTGCTTGCCAGAATCGTGAACGACGTACCAATCTCTCGCGCACCTCTGGGTTTACATTCATATCTACGTAACGTCGGCGATAGCGCTCCTCTTTATTAGTAAATTTCTCAGGCAAAGGACGCAAGGATTTAGTCAGTAGTTTTACATAATCAGAAAACACTGAAATTTCGCCAGTTTGTGACTTGTCTACTTTACCGGTAACTTCTATGAAATCTCCTGTGTCTAGCAAGCGAATATCGCTGACACCAATCATGTCTTTCGGACCATCTTCTTTGGATGCACGCATAAAGATTTGTACTTCGCCAGTATAATCACGTAGTTTCAAAAAAACTAATTTCCCAAATGAACGAATTGCAACGATACGTCCCGCTACGCAGACTTCCTGTCCCTGCTTCTCGTCAAAATGGTTAATTACGTCTTGTATTTTGCAGTTGCGTTCTGATTCAGAAGGATACGGCTCAATACCCCGTTCCCTTAGTTCATCAAGTTTTTTTAGTCTTTCTTTGCGATAATCTTCAAGTAACATAATATATATATTATACCATGTTACTGGATTTCAACAATCTTAACCTTTTTTCCATTAAAATCAAATGATTCACCTGCTTTATGACCAAGCAATGCCTTGCCAATAGGCGATTCATTGGAAATTTTACCATCTAACGGGTTAGCCTCAGTTGGGCCAACGACGGTATAAGTCAATTTACGCCCACCTAAATCTATAGCCACAGTCGCTCCAAGATCAACTTTGGTTCTTTTACCGCCACGGATGATTTTTGCATTCTTCAAGATATCTTGTATTTCTAAGATTCTACTTTCTGCAATTTTTTGCTCGTTGCGTGCTGAGCTATATTCCTCATTTTCTGATAAATCACCAAAAGCTCGCGCCGTTGCAATTCTTTCAGAAATCGCTGGACGCCCATCAATTAACTCTTGCAATTCTTGCTCAAGCTCTTTTTTTCCTTCGGCCGTGAGGCTGATAGTTTTCTTTATCATAAATACTCCAAATTACAAACAAAATAAAAATTATAAAACCAAAGTCTAGTTTATATGAAAACTACTTAAGTGTCAACCCTATTTTATTAAAACTTTTCAAACAGTTCGCCTAAACCAACTCGCCATGTTTCGCCAGTTTTTCTATCAGTAATTTCTGCCGAGTTTTCAGATAAAGTTTTATCAGAAATTACTATTCTAAGTGGTAGCCCCATTAGCTCACTATCGGCAAATTTTTCACCCGGTCTTTTATCGCGATCGTCATATAATACTATATCTTCGCGACCACTATAAAACTTCTCCGCCTCGGCTACACCTTTTTCGCCAATCCCCACTAAATAATATTTATATGGAGCAATAACTTCTGGCCAAACCAGACCTTTATCATCAGAAAACTTTTCTGCAATAACACCCATCAGACGCGAAACGCCAATCCCGTAGCAACCCATATAAACTGTCTTCACTTCGTTATTTTCGTCATTATAATTTAAGCCCAAAGGTTCCGAATACTTAAACTTGAGTTTAAAGATATTCCCTACTTCTGCAGCGGTGGCTTCTTCAAAACTCTCTCCAGTTGCACCTAGATCTGCCAAAACTTCGTCATTATAAACTTCTTTGTTTAATACGATTGATTTATCGGTATTATAATAAACCGTATCTTCACCTACTGGTAAGAAGGTTTGGAACTCATGTGAGTATTTAGAAAATATCCCACCGCTCGCAAAGGTCTCATACGTGCAATCGCCTATTCCGAGCCTTGCAAAAATTTGGCGGTATGCTTCTTCAACTTTTGTATAAAAATCGTTTAAATCTTCCTCAGAAGTATGAAAACTGTATAAATCCTTCATCAAAAATTCACGACCACGCAAAATCCCAGATTTTGCTCTTAGTTCGTTGCGGAATTTCGTCTGAAATTGGTAAATATAAAGCGGTAAATCTTTATAACTAGTAATGTAGCTCTTCATCATCTCCGTAACTGGTTCTTCGTGAGTAGGTGCTAACCCCATTATTCCACCAGAGGATAGTTCAGTCTTAAACCAAATATCTACTTCCTGGTCGGCGAATCGCCCAGTTTTCTCCCAAGGTTTTGGATTTTGCAAAGTAGACATTAAAATTTCTTCACAACCAATTTTATTTAACTCTTCGCGAATTATGTTTTTAATATTTTCAATTACGCGAAGTCCTAGCGGTAAATAATCGTATACTCCGGCCATTTCTTTATGAATATAGCCCGCTCTAGAAAGCAATGCACCATTTTTGGCGGTCTCATCCTTTGGCGCCTCCCTTAATGTTTTAACAAAAGTATTAGTTAGTCTCATAGCACAATTATATCACATCACCTTATGCCAAGCACATAAAGTAGATAAAATGCCAAGCCGTTTTTAATCATATGAAGTAGAATCCCAGCGTAAATAGTTCCTGTTATTTCGCGCATCACACAGAGTACTAGTGACATTGCAAATACATTAACACCGACATTCCATTGTAGGTGAATAATGCCAAACAATAGCGATGTCAAAAAACACGATACGATTATAGAAACTATATTAGAATATTTTTCCAAAAGTTTACCTCTTAGCTTATCATATAGCCAACCCCGGAATATGATTTCCTCGGCGATTGGCGCCACTACAACAAGCACTGTAAAAGCAATAAATCTATCCATTCCTGTGAGATAATAGTTAAAACCTACATCTTGGGCTTCAGCCATATTAAACCAAGGAAAGATAGTAAATAAAGTAGTGAATAGCCAGGCTAAAAGCAGATAGGCTATAAACCCTGCTGGGGCTAATCCAACGTCGGTCCAAGTTGGCCAATCTCTTAGACCTAAACTCTCACGGAATGACTCTTTTTTATCATTTTTTAAAGCTTGTTTCTCTTTGTCATTTTTTTGCTTTGCCTTCAAGATTGGAGGTATGGCTATGATTAAAACCATAGCAAACAAGTATGACAGTGCAGAATAAACAGCCATTGGGACTGGCTGTGAAAAATTATCTGAACCGAGTATCCATATCATCAGATAGCCAATTATAAGTTGTGACGCGATAATAGAAACCCCCACCCAAACTAGCAGGCCAATAACGGTTAAAACAATTCTCCACCAAACTGGATTAGATTTTTTTGGCATTATTGCACAATCCTTACGATATCTAAAATTGTCACAATAAATATTAAGGCTAAAAGTACTATCATTGCGCGCGAGACGATGCGTTCCTCAGTTTCTTTTGTTAATTTTTTCTTACGTAATTTAAATATTGTGATAAGTAACCATCTTCCTCCATCTAATGCTGGGACCGGCAATACGTTCATACATGCCAAAGAGACCGATATCAACGCTGCCAAAAATGCTAAATTAGTCGGTCCAGCGGAAGTGAAAGCCGGAAATAGCACTCCAATTATTCCCACCGGTCCAGATACTGAATCTCTTACTTCATTTAAGGCTTCTTGCCCTTCTTCTCTCACTTCGGAATTTGGGCTAAACAATCTTGCGGTTCCAGAAACTAAATTGCCAATCATTATACCGATTCCTTTAAATGTTTCACCCGTCAATTGAGCCGTTAATCCTACACCAACTATTGGTGCAGACCAAGTAGAATATGACAACGCTTGCGAAGATGCCATAGTCACACCTAATAAGTATTCAGCATCGGCTGGGTTTAAGGTTACTGGAAATTCAAACACCTGTTTCCCTTCTGCAGTTTCTAAACACGGGCATGGTTCCTGAACACAATCAGGCTGATTTACACACATCTCGCCAATACGAGAAACTTTGTATAGTACTTCTCCTCCAGCGTGTTTTTCGTTGTAATCTGTTATTTCGCTTGCATAGGTAAATTCGTTCCCATCTACGGCGATGATATAATCATCAGCTTTTAACCCTGCCCTTTCAGCTGGAGAATCCTCTGCCACGGATTTAATTTGAACTGGTGTAGCGTCTCTTCTAGTATCATCTGGAATCGTGAACTGCCCATCTAGAAATTCAGGCATTCCAGTCCACGCTAAAATTGTAAAAATGATGATAGCAATTAGCCAGTTCATTGCCACACCTGCAAACAATATTCTAGTTTTTGCCCAGTACTTTGCCTTGCCAAAAGTTCCCACTCTATTATCGGCTGCAGACTCACCGTCCATCTGGCAAAAACCACCGATCGGTAACCAGTTTAAGCTGAATATCATACCTTTCTGTGCTAGTTTACTGTCTTTTTCGTCAGAATAAACTACTTTGGCAACTTTTTCTTTTTGCCATTCGCTTCTAGGTAGTCTTTTCCATTTGCCAGTTTTCGGATCTTTTTTCCACGCTATTGCTCTCGGCGGGAACCCAATCCCAAATTCCAAAACGTTCACACCGTTATGGCGAGCTGCCAAAAAATGTCCGAATTCATGTACTGTTACAAGAATCATTAAAACAATTAAACCGACTACGACACCTAAAAATATATCCATAAACTTATTATATCATTATTTTCCGAATCTACGGTTACGGTTTTCGTATTCCTTTATTATCGCTGTGATATCGTCGGCTGTCATTTCTGGGAAATATTTTTTTACGAACATAAATTCGGCATATGACGCTCTCCATAGCATAAATCCAGAAATACGTTCTTCACCAGAAGTTCTAACTACCATATCAATATCAGGTACTTCTGGATGGTACAAGTGTTTGCGAATAGTTTCTGGCGTAATGTCTTTTTCGTTCTCTGCTGCAATTTTTGCCGCATCGGCGATTTCCTGCTCTCCTCCATAATTAAAACAAAAACCAACCGTAATGCCATCACATTTTTCCGTTAGCTTCTCAGCTTGTTCAATTGTAGTAAGTAGCTTAGGCGGGATTTTGTTCTTGGAGCCCAAGATAATCATCTTGCCATTTTTCTCTTTCATTTTTTCGGCATATTTCAAGATGCGAGTCTCAGCTAGCTTTAATATATAAGAGACCTCTGTTTTGCTCCTGCCCCAGTTTTCAGTGCTAAAAACATAAAAAGTAATGTATTTAATACCAGCTTCTCTAGCTCCATCTACTAAAGCCTGAATAGCATCAAGGCCTTTTTTATGGCCTTCTATGGAAGGCAAACCATGTTCTTTAGCCCAACGTCGGTTCCCGTCTGCAATAATACCAAGATGTATTAAACTCATAATTTCATTATTTCTTCAGATTTAGCTTTGAATTCTGATTCAACTTTATCGTTAAACTCTTTAGTGAGTTCATCAATTTCTTTTTCTGCACGCTTTTTTACATCCTCGCCCATTTCGGTAGCAATTTTAACAGCCTTACGGGCGTCTTCGCGTACATTTCTAATTGCAACTTTTGCTTCTTCAACTTTAGCGGAAGCAGTTTTTACAATTTCCTTACGTCTTTCCTCGGTAAGGGCAGGAATTGGTACACGAATTACTCTTCCGTCATCTGAAGGGTTAAGACCCAAAGATTGGTCGCCTCTGATAGCTGCCGCAATTGCCTGAATATTCGTCGGGTCAAATGGCGTGACTACTAACAAAGTCGCATCAGCAGCAGTGATATTGGCGACTTGGTTTAATGGCATAAATTGACCGTATACTTCAACTTTTACCCCTGCAATCATATCAGGATGCGCACGTCCTGTACGCACTTTTTTCATTTCACCCTTAAATCGTTCAATAATTCCTTCCATCTTTTTACGATCTTCTTTTACGTCAAACATAAATACTCCTTTATTATATTTTGATTATAACATACAAAAACCGGCCCCGTAGGGCCAGTCTTGCAAGATTATTCTTTAACGGTTTCTTCAATCTTATCGTTAGCTTTAGCCTTTTTCTCTGCTTCTTTAGCAGCTTTTTTGGCTTTGTTCTCTAAGGCGGCTTTTAGCTTTGCTGCTTTTGCGGCACGCGCCTTAAAGCGGTCCACACGACCTTCGGTATCAATAATCTTCTCTTCGCCTGTAAAGAATGGATGTGAGGCTGAAGAAATCTGCACCTTTACCAAAGGATATTCGTTGCCATCTTTCCATTTTATAGTTTCTTCGCTTTTTGCAGTTGATTTCGTCAAAAACGAAAAACCAGCCGATTCATCAGAGAACACGACAAACCGATAATCTTTAGGATGTAATTCTTTTTTACTCATAACTGCTCCCTATTATATCAGATAAAAATAAAAATGTAAAGAAGTAGGCGGGCCTCAGGCCCGCCTGCCGTTAAAGGATAGTGTCTATATCGGTTATTATCTCGTCGATAAAACCATGTTCCAAAGCATCTTTCGGTAACATATATAATTCAACCCTGGAGAGTGCATCGTAATCGCACTCTTTCATGGTGCTATGCTGGAGGACATGCTTTTTAACCACTTCTGAATCGTAGCGTTTGCTAAATTCAATTTGGTCTTGCACTTTGCTAGTAGAACCCCACGCAACAGACAGTCCATCGTGCATCAGAAATGTCATATTTGGTAATGAGAACCTTTTATGTCCTGCAATACCAATCAAGAACGACATTGAAGCCCAAAGTCCAATGTTTACTGTATAAATTGGAGTTTTACTTAGCGACATAAATGACACTAAAGAGAATCCTTCCTGCACATCTCCGCCAGGTGAATTGATAAAAAGCAGGATTGGCTTGCGCTCTTTAGGCTTAATGCCTTTATCATCACGATTATAATTCATGATTCGCTCTTTTAGCTCTGCAATTGACCCATCACCATTTGCTTCAATTTCGCTGTCAAGAAATAATCTCCGGTCTTCATAGTCCTTGAAGTATTGGTATTCTATTAAACTACAGTTTACATGTAAGTTCTTATCAGGAATATCAAGAAACATTTCTTCCACCTCCTTTTAATGTGCAACACTATCCTTGCCAGTTATTTTATCGCATTGTCTTGCATTCCTCAAGCATATGTGCTATAATAATAGCATATATTAATTAACGAAACAGTTTTTGGGAGGTTTCCTGGGCGACGCGTGCGCTCAAATTAGCCCAAAGACAAAGAGAAAGGAAATCATATATGACAGTCAATGTTGATATGAAAGCACTTTTGGAGGCTGGCGCACATTTTGGTCACAAGACTAGCCGCTGGCACCCTAAAATGGCGCCATATATCCACAGCAAACGTGGTGATGCGCATATTATTAATTTAGAGAAGACAGTAGAAGGCTTAGAAACTGCTCTTCCAAAAATTACCGACATCGTAAAGAACGGTAAAAAGATTTTATTTGTGGGCACCAAAAAACAAATGAAGAAAATCGTTCAAGAAGCAGCCGAAGCAACCGAAATGCCTTACGTGACAGTTCGTTGGGTAGGTGGTACTCTTACTAATGTTGAAACGGTCAATCGTCAAATCAAAAAACTCAAAGACTTGGAACGCCGCATGGCTTCCGGTGAACTTGAAAATCGTTATTCTAAACTTGAAGTTCAACGTTTCCAGGAAGAAATTGACCTCTTGAATGAGCGTTATGGTGGTATCAAAGATATGACCGAACAACCAGCTGCAATTATTGTTACCGACGCTTTGGAAGATAAGAATGCAGTAAAAGAGGCAAATACTTTGCATATTCCAGTTTTTGCAATTACTGACTCAAATGTTGACCCAACACCTATAGATTATGTCATTCCAGCAAATGATGATTCAATTAAAGCAGTTAAATTAATCCTTGATTACTTCACTGAAGCGATTAAGGAAGGTAAAAAATAATAGGAGGCACAAAATGGCAAAAACAGAAGTAACCATTGAACAAATCAAAAAACTCAAAGAATTATCAGGCGCAGGCCTTACTGATGCCAAAAAAGCATTAGTAGAAGCCGGTGGTGATTTTGACAAAGCTCTAGAAGCTATGCGCAAAAAAGGTCTCACCAAGGCCGAAAAACGCGGTGACCGCGAAACCCGTGAAGGTTTAGTAGAAGCTTATATCCACGATGGTCGTCTTGGTGCTATCGTAGAGGTTAACTGTGAAACTTCTTTCGTTGCAAAAACAGATGAATTCAAAACTTTAGCTCATCAAATTGCTATGCAAATTGCTTCAATGAACCCTCTTTACGTTTCTGAAGAAGACATTCCAGAAGAAGCTCGTAAAGCTAAAATTAAAGAACTTGAAGCTAACTTCAAAGGTCCAGAAAATATGAAGGATAAAATCCTTGAAGGTCAAATGAAAAAAGCCTTTGCAGACAAAGTATTAATGAACCAGCCATATATCTTAGATGATACTAAGACTGTGGAGCAGTTCATTAAGGAAGCCATTGCTAAGACTGGTGAGAATATCACTATTCGTCAATTCAAACGCATAGAGCTTGGCGTGACTGAATAAAACAAACGACCAAAACTCGGACGCCCTCGCAGTTTTAAGCGTCCGAGTTTTTTTGTGCAGAGTATTTTTATTTATCTTCTATTCTTATTCTTCTTTCCAATTATAAATGCGCCAGTAATTCCTGCTACAAAGAACATTATTAAACCAGTTATGAGGAAATCCGACTGTGACACTCCAATATTCTTAAACAATCCACCAGTATCAGGCGCGTTAGTATCAGGCACTGGCATGTCCTCTTCAATCTTTTTGCTTAACTCTCTGTTAAATAGTGGTTCACCATCCCTATCATAAGCCACTATCTTAATTGTATACATACCAGGTTTCAAATCATACTTATCAAAAGGAATTTCTACGCTATCCTGAGGCGCTAAAACTGTAATAGGTGATAATTCAGTTACAAGATTTCCATCTGGATCATAAACGTTAAGTTCAATTCTCGCAACGTTGCCTTCTCCCGCTTCGGTTCCGTCATCCGGTTTGTAGTCTAAATCAACGTAAGTCTTCCCTTTTTCTTCGTCTTCTTTTAATCTAGCCGCAAACGCTTCATACGAGAATTCTTTAATATCAATATCTTTTATTCCATCGCTGCCTTCCCCAGTCACCGTCAATACATAATCACCATACCCATAATCCGGATTACTAAAATCAATACTCAAAGGAAGAGGATTTGGCATTCCACTCACTGGTCCATCTGCTAAAACAAAATCTCGCGTATAACCGCCTTTATTCGTGTATCTCAAAACTACTTTAATTGTCTCTACGTTTGAATAATCAACTTCAAAACTCTTTGACGGATCCGTGATTACCTCCCCAGGATCAAGACCGTCAATGTTTACATCCGGTGTGTCCGACCTTACTACTACTATTACTGTGTCCGTTACAGAGGACACGGCTGATACTCCCGGATTAGGCAAAGTCAACGCAACCGACGTCATTGCAACAACGACGCCTAATCCGAAAAAGCCAAAGATCTTTTTTTGTGTCTTTTTCATACTCTACACTCTTGTTTATATTTAATATTTGTTTTGATTTGTAAAGATAGCCACTCGCACTGGCTGCCGGCGCTAGACTGATAGTCTAGAACGGCGCTCTTTACGCTTCTTACCCCTCATTATACACCAAACAATCACAATTGTCAATACGATTATGATTAAAATTATTACCGGAATGACATTTATTACTATAATTTTTTCGGTCGTCTCTGTTTTGTCTGCAGCCTCAACCGTCCAAGTTACTTTAAATATACCAAAACCAGGAGTTTCTCTCCATTCATCAGAGACTATTAGCTCAGTTTCTGGTATAACTGATACTCTACCTCCAGTTTCGGTCTCATAATGGCCACCACCAAGAATTCCGTCTACTACCAGTTTACCAACGGCTGTAAAGTCAACGTTACCGGTATTCTTGACTTTTGCGTAAGCGTTAATATTGTTCCTATTCTTCTCGCCATCCGTAATAGATTGCTCTATCGTGAGACCAGAAACTTCTGCCGAAATAATCGTCTCACCCTCGGTGGAGCGACCATACACTACCATACCAGGGCTTGCTTCAGTCTTGATACCATTGGCCGAGGCGACACCATTCATGGTTCTAGCGAAAATCACCGCATATTGACCGCCAGCTGGAATACTGCCTGGAGTACTAATCCTAAATTCAATGTCTTTTTTGCTGTTTGGGGCTAAAGTTAAATGAATGTTTTTGTCATAGCTACCATCTTCACCTTTAAAGGTAATCCAGCGCGATAGTTGAGTGAAACTATTTTGGTTATTAAAACCTAGCTGGTAAGAATCACTTTCTTCAGAATAAATGTAAGAATATGGTGCTGCGAAAACTTCAATTTCTAAGTCTCTACTTCCCTCATTATTAACGGTAAAAGTATTGTCGTAGACAGACCCAGATGCAATCTGTAAAATTTTACTCACAGGAGTTAAGCTAATATTAGTTGCATTTACGTCAGAGTTTTCACTGGTCTCTTCACTAGTTTCTTCGTCTGCAAATGTTCTTTCAGGCGCAAAAAAAGCCGGACAAAACACCAGCGCTAAAGCAATTAATAATCCTGTAACTATTTTTTTATTCATTTACCTCCTTTTTACCACCAATACCTAAATATATTGCGCGTCAATAATAACACTCTTTTATATTTATTCTATTATAGCACATTGTCCTTCTAAAAACTAGAATTATGCAACAATATCAATTGCTTCTTCGTAAGATTTTACCTTTAATTTTCGTGGTTTGGAACCAGTGCCTTTTGTAATAATGCCATTATCTTCCAGCCATGCGCACAGTTTTGATACGTATCCATAGCCTTTTTTAAGTTTTACCTGCATATAAGTAAGAGAATAGGAGCCATGTTTAATGGCGAGCTTAATAGTTTTTTGTACATCAGGCATATTTATACTAAATGTATCTGGCCAATACGGCTTATCGTAGCTATATGCAACCCAACTCTTAAACCAGCGCTCTTGAAACTCGGTAAGTGCCCGAATTTGCTCTGCAGTATAAGCTTTTGGTGCTACTACGATTTTTTCTTCGTTGTCGTTTTCGCGATAAATCACGGCAATCAGCCGGCCTTCATATTCCGTGACAGGCTCAAAAACACCAAGTAGATATGCGTCAAGTTCTTCACCGTCTCCACCAATAACACCCGGAACGAACCCGTAATTCACTGGATAAATAAAACCATGTTTTGGATGTTTGCTCCCCATTGGACGATCAATTTTTATTTTGATTAATTCGCCAAGATGTTCTTCTGGTTTCATGCTGGCTCCTTAAAATATTTATTATCTTCAAAACGAGTTTTTAGAATCGGGCACTCGGGCATTTTTAGGAGATCATCAGCTATTTTGACAAGTTCATCCGCAAGATAAACTTCATCTCGCCATTCTTTCGGAATTTTTTTATAGCCATAGTATGCTCCCGCCAATTGCCCATAACAGGCCGCATTCGTATCAGTATCGCCACCGAGCCGTATTACTGCCATCATACCATCTTTAAAAGTATCAAAATGCATTAATCCCCAAAGAGAAATTGCAAAAGCGTCAACAATATAGCCACCGAGATTACGAAATTGTCTGTCGCTTGGTTTTAAAGCACGTCCAACAAGTTCATCAGTATTATTAATCCAAAACTTGTCATATTCTTCACCTTTGAACCAACGCGAACAATACGCGGCAATGTTTTGTTTGGAAAGACCATGTAAAGCGCAATAAAGCATCGTAGCAAAAAGCGCAGTTGTCGTCTCGGCAGCGATGGAATTGTGTGTTTCTCTACAAGAAAGCACAGCCATATCAATCGTCGGTGCAATATCCTCCTGTGCGACAAACTCGCCTTCGTCGTCTTCTGGCTCTAAAACTAAATTCCCTTTTTCAAAACCGTCTTTTAGGGTTGGATATTTTTTTCTCGGAAAAGTATTTGCAATAATTATAGGTGCCAAACGCATAATTGCCCCATTACCCGCAGAATCAGTTTTTGGTGCATCTTCCCATACTACTGGGTAGTTAGTAAAATCCTCAATTGCACGCAAAGTTTGTCTACCAACATCTGAAGCTGGTTTTCCGTCATATGTGCGATATCCTTCTTCGCTCCAAGCTTTAAATCTTCGCATAATGTCATAAGAATCATAACCCTTGTTTACGAGAAGGCTATCAGCGATACAAAGCGCCATTTCCGTATCATCAGTCCAAACGCCTTCCGGTGCACGGTAGTTCTGGTGGAAATGCTCTATCTTATCGCCCATTTCTTTTATATAAACATCAGCTGCACCTGGCAAAAACTCAACCGGAGCACCCAAAGCATCACCAACTGCCAGCCCAACGAGCATCCCGCGTGCTTTGTCTTGGTATTTAATAGTTTCTTTCATAGCTCCTCCCCGCCAAGTTTTCAACTAGTAGTGGTTTAATTATCAATTTCAAAATCTAAAGATAAATGGTGCGCCTGACTAGACTCGAACTAGCACAGCCGTAAATGTGGCCACTACCACCTCAAGGTAGCGTGTCTACCAATTCCACCACAGGCGCGTACAATTATTATAACACAAAATCGCTTATTAAGGGGTTTTATTTTTAGTAGTTTTGTTTACTGCCCAATCCTCTACATCAGAAAATCTATCTAATGCAGTCACCAAACGAAGGTCATTACTAAATGTCCTCACGTTGCGATTATAATAATATGCTAAATTCGGCTGATATATTCCAATCGCCGGCACATTAGAAACCCAATATTCCAAAAATCTCTCATATTTTTTGATTCGCAAAGATTCATCAAGTGTTTCGCGACCACCTAACAACAAGTCATCTACTAATACATTGCGATAATTTGACAAATTTAGCCCTGAATTAGATGCTTGAGAAGAATGATAATATGGCAAAGGATCAGGATCTGCTCCTAGCTCCACCTCATAAACTAAAATGTCGTAACTTCGTTTGGAAAGAATATTAGATATAAATTCCTGGTTCTCTTCGTAAACTGAAACATGAGTATCATATCCAAGAGATTTGAGAGCTTCAGAAATTGCTTCTGTTACTTTTGGCAAAAAGCTATCATTTACAGTTGCTATTTCAAGCGTTACCGGGCTCTCGCCAATCGCCCCACTGATTACGGCTTTGGCAGCTTCGTAGTCATAACCTGGTAATGCAGCATAA
>JAEEGL010802737.1_pt1 | contig 15455 bp, 7 predicted proteins | sample 9134231 | NCBI WGS metagenome assembly JAEEGL01 (sample SAMN16246548, study PRJNA631951) | gut metagenome | biome: gut microbiome; feature: rumen; material: fiber-attached | host: Bos | place: Iran: Karaj | collected 2018-10
AACTGGCTCCGCCACGTGGTGGGCGAGGAAATGGGCGACAAGGACTACCGCCGCGGCCGGGCCTATACGATGATAGACAAATACGTGTCATCGGCCGCCCATCTGCAGGGCAAGTGCCTGGTGAGCGCGGAGGAAATGACCAACACCTACAATGTCTTCTCCACCTCGCTAGAATACCTGAAAGTGGGCTCGGATATGACCTGTATTTCCGGTATCACCCATTCAGTATGGCACGGCTTCAATTATTCGCCCAAGGAAGCACCTTTCCCGGGCTGGATCCGCTATGGCAGCTTCTACAATGAGAAGAACACCTGGTGGCCGTATTGGAAACTGCTGAACGACTACCGCGCCCGTATGGGCGCCCTCGTGCGCAATGCCGATATGTACACGGATATTGCCATCCTGCCTGCCAACGCCGACCTCTGGTCCACGATGGGCGTCCAGACGGAACCCTTCCCCGTGAAACTGAATGTGCCCTATACCTCGCTGGTGTGGGAAGCCATCCATAAGAACGGCGGCGGGGCCGATTATGTATCGGAACGCATCCTGGAAGGGGCTACGGTTAAGAAAGGAAAACTCTGCTACGGTCCCAAGGAGTACAGTGTGCTCTTTACCGTAGAGGTTCGTGGCACCACGGTGGAGGCTATGGAGAAGATCCGGGAGTTCGTCCTGGGCGGCGGCAAGGTGTTCTGCATCGAGACCTATCCGGAGAAATCCGTGGGGATGCGGGATGCCGATGTCCGCGATGCCCGGGTGGCGGAAATTGTGAAGGAGTTGGAACAGACCGGTCGCTTTGTCCTGCTTCCCAAGCCGGAAGACAACCGCTTCCTGGAATGGTATGCCGACGTGATGCAGCAGTACAATCTGCCGCACACGCTCACTATCTCCCAGCCGGACCGTTTCCTGCTCCAGAACCGCTACGTGATGGACGACGGCAGCAATTTCTTCTTCTTTGTGAACGCCAGCCGTTTGGAGGGGAAGAGCACGGATATTACCTTCCCGGCCAGCATCACCCGCGGTCGCAAGGCCTGGCTATATGACCCCGCCACGGGAAAACGCTACACCCTGAAGATTCCCTCCGACGGCAAGCTGCACTTCGATTTCGGCCCGTCCGAGAGCTTCGTGTTTATGTTCAATAAGCTGGGCGGAAAGGCTCCCGAATGGAAGCCCGTTCCGGTTTCCACCGAAGGCCTGGAAGTGAAGAACTGGCACGTGAGTTTCGTGAACCCCGAAGTGCCGGATGTGAAGCCCGCCGTGCTGGATACCCTGGTGGACCTGAAGGACCATCCCGACTATCAGAACTTTATGGGTGTTGCTACCTATACCACCACAGTGGATCTTCCTGCCGGGAATCTGCCTAAGTATCTGAACCTGGGGAAGGTGGGTTATATTGCCGAGGTGAGCATCAACGGAAAACCCGCCGGTCTTCACTGGTACGGAAATGCCGTACTGGAAGTGGGCGGGCTGTTGAAACCGGGCACCAACACCATCGAGGTGAAAGTGGCCACGCTTATGAGCAACTATTTGCAGACGCTTCCCGATAACCTGATGGTGCAGCGCTACATCCTGCGTCGGAAGACGCCGCTCATCCCGGCGGGCCTGATAGGACCTGTGGTTATTTATTAACGGTCAGCGTAACTTTCTGCAAGTCTTCGTCTGCGGAAGTGGAGCCCACCAGGACAGTGAAGTCCCCGGGCTCCACTTCCCATTTTTCCCCGGTGCCCCAGCAGGCGAGCATGTCGGGCGTGATGGTAAACTCCAACGTTATGCTTTCTCCGGCTTTCAGGAAGGGCTTCTGCACGGCTTTCAGTTCCTTCACGGGGCGGGTAACGGATCCGTATTCGTCCCGGATATAGAGCTGCACGGCTTCTGCGCCGTCGTAAGCGCCTGTGTTTTGAAGGGTTACGCGCAGCGTTACGCTTTCATCGGCCTTGATTGCACTCTTGGAAAGCTCCGGCTGTCCGTATGCGAAGCGGGTGTAGCTCAGGCCATAGCCGAAGGGATAGAGCGGTCCCTGTTCAGCCAGGGCGAAATGGCGGGAATACTGGGAGTGCTTGTGGTTGTATACGCACTGGATCTGTCCCACGTTGCGGGGGATGGTGACGGGCAGTTTGCCGGAAGGATTCACGGCGCCGGTAAGGATTTCGGCAATGGCCGTTCCGCCCATCTGACCGGGCTCCCAGGTGTTCACGATGGCGTTGACGGAAGGACTTTCCGCCGCCCATTCTACGCCCAGGGCGCGTCCGCTCATCAGGAGCAGGAGCGTGGGGCGTCCCGATGCCGCCACGGTTTCCAGCAGCTCCTGCTGCAGGCCGGGAAGGTCGATATTGTCCCGGTCGCAGTTTTCGCCGCAGGTGCGGCCGAAGGAGGAATAGCGCTGGGAATTGTCGCCCAGCACCAGGATGTTCAGCTGCGCTTGGCGGGAAAGGGCTGCCGCCTGGGCAATGCCGGCTTTGTCTACGCCGGTTACGCGTCCGCCGAAAAAGAGCGTGTCAATCCGGGCCGAAGGGAAGGCTTCCCGCAGGCCCTCGTAAACGGTGACCACGTCCTCATCGGCTTGGGGCACCACCCAGTCTCCCAGCAAAGTCTGGCTGTTTGCATTGGGACCGCAGAGGAAGATACGGCTATAGTCTTTCAGGGGCAACAGGCCGTCGTTTTTCAGGAGGACGATGCTTTCGCGCGCCGCTTCCAGGGCCGTTTCCCGGTGCTGGGGATTGGCGGCGAATCCTCTTTCGGACGGAAGGGGAGGGATGGGCGCTTCAAACAGGCCGATGGCGAATTTGGCCGTCAGGATCTTTCCGGCGGCTTCATTGATGCGCCGCTCCGGGATGCGCCCGCTCCGTACGCCTTCCAGCACCGTTTCGAAATAGTGGTCTCCCTGCATATGCATATCGATGCCCGATTCCACGGAAACCAGGAAGGCTTCTTCTTCGCTGGGTACCAGGTGATGCATACTGTGCAGGCGCTCGATGTCCATCCAGTCGCTCACTACAAAGCCCTCGAAGCCCAGTTCATCGCGGAGGATATCCTGGACCAGCCAGGAATTGGCGTGGCAGGGAACGCCGTTCAATTCATTGTGGGCGGTCATCACAGTGGCCACGTTGGCTTCTTCTACGGCCACCTTGAAGGGAGGGAGGTACAGCTCCCGCATCTTGCGCTCGCTCATATCCATCGGCGCGGCGTTCAGGCCGCCGGCGGGTTCTCCACCGCCGATCAGGTGCTTGGCGCAGGCCAGTACCTTGCCGTCACCCAGCTGGCCGTCGCGGCCCTGGAAGCCCCAGATTTCGTATTTGCCCATCTGGGACACAAGCCAGGGATCTTCGCCGAAGCATTCGCCCATCCGGCCCCAGCGGGCGTCGCGGGCTACGTCCAGGTTGGGAGCAAAAGTCCAGTACATCCCCGTCTGGCGCATCTCTTCGGCCGTTTCGGCCCCAATCTTCTCCATCAGTTCGGGCCGGAAGGTGGAGGCCAGGCCGATATTCCCGGGATATACCGTGCAGCCCGCGCGCAGACCGTTTCCGTGAATGGCGTCGATGCCCATCAGGAGCGGAATGCCCAGGCGGGACTCCGACGCCAGCATCTGCAGCTGATGCGCCTCTTCGCCAGTGAGCACGTGCAGGAAGGCGCCCACCTTGCCATCGCGGATGCGCTGGGCCAGTTCGGGATTGCCCAGGTTCTCGTCAGAAGCGTCGATGTTCTTGTAGGGAGAACCCTGGTCCGGCGGCACATAGCAGGGACCCACGTATTGGCACATCTGGCCGATTTTCTCTTCCAGCGTCATCTCCTTCAAAAGGAGTGCGGCCCGTTTTTCGGCGGGCAGGGAAGCGTCGTGCCAGTCCTCGGCCGAACAGGCGGCGAGGCTCAGGAAAGCGGCAAACAGAAGGACTTTTTTCATTACAGCTGGACCGTCAGGGTTAGTGTATCGTGGATGGAAACTGATCCGGCATCGGCCTTAAGCGTGTTGTCTTCCCATACCCAGCCTTGGAGCGCTTTTCCGTTCAGACTTACTTTCTTAGGCCTGGACAGGCAGCGCAGTTCAAAGCTGTAGTTACGGTTTTCCGGCAGGCCCTGATAGGTGCCCTGAACCGAATGGACCTTCACGGTGATATCGCGGCCTTTTTCGGAGCACTCGAAGAGGGTGGAGCAGACGGCGCCTTCTTCATAGGCGTAGCTCTCACCGTCATCGTCGTACATAGTGAAGCTGGTGTTCCCGTGGGGATAAACCTTCAGGATGAAATCCGTCTGGGGCGCCGAGCCGATGAAATCCACCACCGGACGGGTGGGGACGATGGCGCCGTTGCGTACGAACAGCTGGCCGGCCCGGTTCACCGGAAGCTCCCGGGAAATGGTTTCCCCGTGGCTGTTCACCAGCTCGCCCGTCCACACGTTGATCCATTCTCCGGCGGGCAGGTAAATGTCGTTGGAGAAGGCGCTTACGCAATACTGTTTGCCAAACATATACTGGAATACCATATCGTCGCAGTTGCGGTCGTCGGGGAATTCCAGCGGCATGGAACGCACCATAGGCATACCGGTGAGCATGCCTTCCAGGGCATTGGAATAGATGTACGGAAGGAAAGCGTAGCGCAGGCTGATGTAGAACTTGTACATCTCCTTCTCTACGCCATAATAGTAGAAGGGATGCATCATACTGAACCAGCTGTTGATCTGCAGCCAGGGGAGGAAGACGCCGAAGTGCAGACCGGGCATTTCCTGCTCCCGGGGCACACTCATCACGTCGCAGCTCATATTCATAAAGCCGGAGTTGCCCAGGTTATGCTGGTCGAAGAGGGCTACGATGCCGCCGCCGTTGTCGCCGCTCTGGGCTGCGCTCCAGTGCTGGCTGCCGGCCCAGCCGCCGCAGTAATGGTGCCAGCTGCGCCGGCCGGTATGGCGGCGCGTCATCTGCGCAATCTGCTTGGGCATGAGTACTTGGCTGATGTTGTGCATCTCATCGTCTCCGTGGCCGTTGTAATATTCCCAGGTGGGATGGGCGTCAATGGTACGGGCCGGATCCAGCTTGAAGCCTTCCACGCCCATATCCATAAAGGTGGTCAGGTGGTCGGGCCAATGCTCCAGGCCGGAAGTGTCTCGGCCTTCCCGCACGGCGATAAGGTCTTCTTCAATGATGCTGGCGTCGTACTCCTCACACAGCCACAGGCCCAGGCGGATGCCCATACTGCGGAGTTTGCCCACGAACAGGCGCGGATAGAACTTCTTGGGCATCTGGTCCTGCACCCAGTAAGGTTCGGGGGAGAAACGGTCGTAGTTCCACTTCTTCTGGGTGGAGAAGTCGTAGCGCTTGGCCATCCACTGCGGTTCCAGCCAGAAAAGGTCCACCGGAACGCCCATATCGCGGAAATGGGCGGCGTCGTTCAAGATGGCCCACTGGTCTTCCCGCATATTAGGGCCGAAGGCAAAGCCGTAGGCCCAGCGGGGGAGCACATAGCTGCGGCCGGTAATCTGGGTATAGAGGTTCAGGACGGAGGGCATATCGGAGCCCAGCATCAGGTAGAAATCGGCCTCGTCGAAGGTGTTGTAGATGTTGAAAACATCGGCCTGGGTGCATCCTACGTCAAAATGGCATTTGCGGGAGGTGTTGTTGTAGATGCCCCAGCCGCGGGAGCTCATCATAAAGGGCATGGGAATCTCCGTGTGCTGGTAGGTGGTCCACATGCGCAGCAGTTCGCCGCGGTGCTGGATATGCTCGCGCGAAGTGCTGCCGCCGCCGTAAAAACGCTCTCCGTCTTCCAGGGTCAGGCATATGACGCTGGCCTTGGCGGGGTCTCCGGCATCCAGCCGGGCACCCCCGGAAAGCTTCCCTTCATCATCGCCGATAATGCCGTTGTTCACGGGCACGTGCAGGGATGCGAACTGTTCGTTGATGACATCGGCCAGGGCCTGCACCGGCGCACTGCCGGCGGGCAGATAGCTGATCTTGCGCACCACTTCCCGTCCTTCGGCATCTTTGAAGATGAGGCTTCCGTCCTGGGTGGAAACGGTCAGGGATCCCTTGGCGGTTTTGAATACGTAGGCATCCGGCCGCTGCTCCAGGGTATAATCCACCGCCGGCCAATCCTTGCGGACCACCCCGTAGCGGTCCATCAGGGACTCGGTAAAGGTTTCGCGGGGCGAGATCTGCACATGAAAAATGCCGTCGGCGCATACTTCCACCCCCAGGGTGGGACCTCCCGGAATGGGCACGATTTGTACAGGGTTGGCATGCGCGCCCAGACAGGCGGCCAGCAGCAGGGCTGCGAAGAAAGCAAGTTTTCGGGTCATACTATTTTACTTTTACGTCCACACCGGAAGATTCCCTTATCTCTTTGACTATCTTGTGTTTGGACATTTCTAGCGGGGCATTCATAAAGGCCGGAAGGTTGTAGGAATCCATCAGGCGCTTGTAATAGGCATTGGGGTCTTGCTGGGGCAGCAGGAAGGGTTTCGCGGCCACGCCATTTTCATCGATATAGGTGAAGTAAGGGCGCGTGTACAGGCCATCGCCCCGGCGGCTGCTGAACACCATCCAGCGGCCGTTGCTGCTCCAGCTGTGGAAGCTGTCCGTGTCGGGGGAGTTGGCCGCTTCCAGGGGCCATTTCTCCAGCGTCTCCAGATCCAGCATCCACAGGTCTGCGTCGTGGTGCCAGATGGAGAAATTCCCATAACCGTGGCGGGTGAAGCAGAGGAAGCGTCCGTCGGGAGAAACGCGCGGGAACGAGACGCTGTGCCCTTCGGCCGGGGCGTCGTAAAGGCATTCCAATTCCTCTCCAAAGCTCATATCCTCGGGATTAAAAGCGATGCGATACAGGCCGTACCGCACTTCCCGGTGCTCCTTGGGCATCTCAGCTACCGCCTGGGCGCTGCAGAAATAGAGCCATTTTCCGTCGGGGGAGAAAGTGGGGAAGGTCTCGAAGCGGTCCTCGCTCTTGGTGAGGGGGCTCCACGCGATCTCCTGCGTGCGCACATCGTATACCACCACGTCGGAGGCCTGGTCGTATACCTCGATGCGGTTGGGGTCGTGGTTGTAGAATGCCTGCAGGGTCTTGTTGACGGAGAAGGCGATGTAATTCTCACTGGGATGCCAGTAGGGATACACCAGGGCGCTGATGGTGGAATCCGTCTTGGTGTTCAGCTTTTCAATCCGGTTTCCGTCTATGAGCATAGTGCCGCCAAAGGCCGCCCGCACGTGGAAAACGCTCTTGGAGGGGTTTCCTCCGGCGGTGGTATGGCAGTTCATACAGTTCCCGCCCGTGAGGTCGTTGGTGAGGATGGCCGATTCCCGGTAGCTGCCCAGCTCCCGCTGGTAAATTCCCATCTTCTGCCAGCCCTGATAACCGGGCGGGATAAGCCGATAAGACAGGTAAGGGTCGATTTTTTCCTTAACAGTGAGGGTGAAAGGCCGATAGGCTTTCCAGGCGCCGTCCTGCTTCACCAGCACGGTCATTTCCACCTGCTCTTTCTGCATCAGCTTCTTCCAAAGACGCGGGCTAAAGGAGAACAAGCCATTCTTGCCGCGGATGGTTTGCCCGTCCACCTGCAGGGCGCAGGGCTCGCTTCCGGTGTAGGAAAAATTGAGTGGGGCTATGTTGCGGGGCACCGTAACGAAGCTGTAGTCCGGTTCAATGGGCGGGAGACTCTCGAGGGTCCCGGAGGGTTCAATGGCTCCGGAACAAGCGCAGAACAAGAAGGCTCCGGAAAAAAGGATATAGATTAGCTTTCTCATATCTGCTTGTATAATAAATAATACCAATAGGAAGACTTGTAGCCCTTGGGCGCCTTGCCGCCGCTCTTGACACTGGCATCCTGGAATTGCTGGAAGCGCTGGAAGGTTTCTTCCGTAACGCCGTGCGCCCGGCACCAGTCCGGTCCCAGGACATCGGCCCCGCTTACGTTGCGCGTGTATTCGCTGTAGAACAGCACGGCTTCCTGCACCGGGACCGGCAGGGAAAGCAGTCCGGGCTGCCCGTAATAGCGGGAGACCACCCCCGTAACCGACTTGATGTCCTTGGCCAGCAGTAAATACGCAAGCGCATATTCCATACCCCGGTTGTTGCCCGGATTGGCGTCTATTACCCGCATCAGTTCGTCCAGGGGGCTCTCGAACATGGAGAAACCCTCCAGCTTGGGCCAGCTGCGACGTCCGTTGCCCAGCAAAGGGTCGGCCTCTACGGCTTCGTCGTTGTAGAGGAAATGCTTTTGCTCCTGGGCCCAGTTGCGGTAGTGGGGCGCTTTTTCCAGGAGGGAAAGGTATTTGTCGGCCACGCCGTAGGCACCCCGCATCAGTTCCACCTGGGCGTTGATTTTGAGCATAGCGGGGCAGAAGCCCTCTGTGGAGTAAAGGGTGTTGAAGGCCACATCCTGGGCCGCCGCCATATTGCCCATAGCGAACATAATATGGGCCTGGGAGGTTTCCACGCCGCGGTCGTCGCTCATCTTAATGAGCCCGTCGGGGCCGCGTTGGTCGTACTGGAACATCTGGTCCAGCAGCGTCCCTTTCCAGGCCAGGGCCAGATTGAGGTACTGGGCCGTATGGGGGATCCAATCGTTTTGGAGGCAAGCCTTGATCAGGCCGTCCCAATTCTCGTTCACGGTGTAATACTCATATTCGTAGGTGAGTCCGGGCTGGCGGTCTTCGGCCTTTTTCGCCATGCCGAAGGCAGGAAACAGGGCTATCAGCAGAATGGAAGAGGCCGTAATGAGGGCAGGAATTCGCTTCATTTCCTTGATCAGACAGCCTCCCAGCACCGTAAGGGGAAGTACGACCCAGGGAACCCAGTGTGCGGCAGGTATGGCGGCATCCAGGTCAAAATAGAACGCCGGCGTCCAGGCCACTTCCAGCGTGGGTACCCAGCCCAGCAGCCAGGCTCCCAGGCCGCATAATAGCGCTACGGGAAGCAAAACAGCCGAAGCCCATTCCTTGTTCCACAGGCCGATGATGGTGGCGCAGAGGGCAAACAGCAGGGCGGCGGGACCGGCGGCCATGTACACGATAACTGTGAGCAGGAGGCCCCAGACTACTTTATAAACACGTATGCGCGTGTATGCGTAAAGAGCCGTCAGCGCAATGAGCCAGGCCGTAAGCACGCTGAAATGCATAGCATTCTCGGAGAGGGAGGCGGCCAGGAAAACGAAGGGGATGACGCAAAGCGGAAGAAGTTGCCATTGGGCGCGCTTTTCCCGGAGCGAGACCCACAGCAGCCAGGCGCCCAGGCCCAGTAATGCCAGGGTAAGGATTACGGCCAGGGTAGGGCTCCAGAAAAACTGGACAAAGAAGCGTCCTGAAAGCGTAGAGAGGCCTCCCACGGTGCACAGGGTTTGCACCAGGAAGGTTTTGTCGTACAGGAACAACTGCTGCTGCTCCCTGAAAGCCAGGGCAAAACGGTCTATCATAGGTCTTTCGGATCTATCACGTTGGCGGTGGAGGAGTAGTAGGCGTAGGCTTTCCGGGCGTCCCGCTGGTATTCAGCTTTTGTCTGTTGGATATCTTCCGGGGTCATCTCGGGACTGCCCGACAGTTTCTCTGCGTAAACGGGGTGTCCATAGGCGTGACTCAGGACCATGTCCTGCAGGAAGACGTACCGTACCGGGAAACTGTATCCATCGGCCTCGGGCGCTTTGGCCACGGCCGTAAAATGGATGATGCAGAGGCTGTCGCAGGAATAGAGAATCTCCGGGGAGACAATCTCTGCGCCGCCGGGAAGGCCCAAGTCTTCCACCATGGCCTGCTCCAGCGCCTTGGGAAGGCGGGCGAAAGCGACATCTTTCAGTTCGGGCGTGGGGGAGGAACACGCCAGCGCAAGGGCCAGCAACGCGAAAGAGAGCAGCGGAACAATCCTTTTCATGCCAATAAAACTTTGACGTTTTTATCTTTATCAAAGATAATCCTTTTTTAAACAATAAAAAAATCGGCCCCCAAAATCGGGGGCCGAAATCTGAGAAATCTGTCAAGCCTTATTCGCCGTATCCGTAGTTCTGATCGATCTTCACGTCCTTGTTGGACTGGATGATCTGAATAGGAATAGGAAGGATATAGTTGTGAGGCTTGATATTCGGATAGTGGCGGGTCTTGCCCAGCGGGTCGGTGTAGGCTTCGCGGCCGCGGTCTTCGTTCTCGTAACCAATACCATACTTGCGGGTGCGCTCGTACAGGGTATTGGAGGTGGTATTGTTCTGCGTAGGATAGCACTCGGTTACGTAAGTAGCCTTCGGGTTGCAGCTCAGACGGCTCAGGGTGACCCAGCGCTGTTCCTCACCGAAGAGTTCACGTACGCGCTCATCCAGGATGTACTTGATGTCCACGTCGTTGGCAGTGCAGGCCTTGGCACCGGCACGGCTGCGGAGGACGTTGATGTCAGCGGCGGCACCAGCCTTATTGCCCTGGGCCAGGCGAGCCTCGGCGCGGAGCAGATAGGTTTCGGCGATACGGATCATGTACCAGTCGGTGTCGTAGTAGGCGTTACCGGAATCGAAGATGTGACGGTCGTCGGAGAACTTCCAGAAACGAGGAGTGATGTTGATGGTATCGGCTGCGGTTACGCTGTACAGACCGGCATCCACGCGGGCCTGAACCTGCTTCTTGACCACGGACCACTTCTTGCCGGAAGGAGTATAGGGATCACGCTGGATCATAACCTCGCTTCCACGGAAGTCGTTGGGGTCGTCCCAGATGGAACCGGAGGGGTCTCCGGCAGGACGGACCACCCATTCGGAAGGCAGCAGGCCCAGACCGGTGGCGGCACCGTTACCCTGGGAACGGCAGGCGAGGGAGTCCATCTTGGTGGAGAGGCTGTAAGCAAGCTTGCGGTCGGTCATGTCATCACCGTTGACGGCTGCAGGAGGAGCACCGGCACCGGCAGGAGCTACGCCCTTAGGGAAGGCAACGGCATCGGCCGTGAAGACGTAGTAGTTCTTGCCGTCGGAGCCCTTTCTCTGACCGTTCTTACCACCCATGGGGATCCAGGGGGCGAAGGTGGATTCGAGCACGGGCTTGTGCATACGCCACCAGGAGTCACCGGAGCCGCCCAGCGGCCAGTTGTCCACACCCACTTCGTAGTCGATCTGGGCTACCCAGATAGCTTCCAGGTTACCGGGATCGTTGGGGTTGGAGTCGGAGGCGAAGTCGCCCACCTTGGTCTTACCGGAAGAACGGAAGAGGTCCCAATAGGCGCCCTGAGGAGCGGCGAGGGAGTTGCCGTAACGGTCTTTGGCCTGGTCGGCGCGGTTACCGAAACGGGTGGTCATGATCTGGTAGTTACCGTCGGTCTTGTCGATGACGCGGGTAGCGGCCTGTTCGGCCTTCTGGAATTCACCCAGGCAGAGATAGGTCTCGGCCAGGTAGTGAGCGGCAGCGGCCTTGGTGACCGTACCCATCAGACGAGGTTTGGACGGGAGGTTTTTCTCTGCATACTCGAAGTCTACAGCGAGTTTCTCCCAGGCTTCCTCGCGCGTGTTCATTACATAGTCATAACGGGCTTCCTGGGTCATGTGCTCGGCGTATACGCAGCGGCCGAACATACCCACGATGACGCGGAAGGCCCAGGCGCGGAGGAATACGGCTTCTGCACGGAGGTTGTTCTTAACCTCTTCGCTGGTGTATTCGATTTCGGGATGCTCGTCAATCATGTCTACTACAATGTTGGCACGGTTGGAGAGCTTGTACATGTATTCACCATAGTGACGGGCATAACCGCTGTCGGCGGTCATGAGGGTCCAGTTGGAGAACTGGTTGTTACCGCTGGTGGGGGAGAAGGTATCCAGACCCAGGCCGAAGAGCATCCAGTTGTGTTCGGAACCACCACGCTGGTTACCGAATACCATGTACTGGACTTCAGAATAGGCCGATGCAAGGGCAATTTCGATAGATTGCTGGCTCTTGAAGAAGCTGTTGGTATCGTCATTGTACGTGCGCTCCTCCAGGAAGAGCTTGTCGTTACAGGAAACGGCCAGGAAGAGTGCGAGAAGAATGAATATATACTTTTTCATATACGTCGCTTGTTAAGTTATTTCCTCTTGGGAGCGGTGAAAGTCACATTCACACCAAAGGTGACGGTCTTGTAGGCGCCGTTGCTGCCGTAGCGGCTGGAAGAGGCGCCGGCGGCGATGGTACCACCGGTTTCAGGATCGATACCGGACCAGTTGGAGATGGTGAAGAGGTCGGTGGCGGCTACATACACGCGGAGGTTGTTGATACCAGCGCGCTGGATGGCCTTGGCCGGAATGGTGTAAGAGAAGACCAGGTCTTTCAGTTTCAGGTAAGTGCGGCTGTTCCAGTACTGATATTCCATGTAGTTGGAGTAACCGTAGCGAGGGAATACCTGAGAGGGGTTGGCTTCAGTCCAGGGCTTTACGCGGGCCAGCTGGGCGCCGCCGCCCATATTGGTACCGAAGGCATAGGGGTCAAGGCCGATGAAGTGGGTCTTGTCGCCCTGGGCCCAACGGAAGTTGAAGAACAGGCTGAAGTTCTTCCACTTGAGGGTGTTGCCAAAGTTGATGGTGAACAGCGGATCCGGGGAACCGAGATACTGGCGGTCGTTGGCGTCGATGACACCATCGTTGTTGTAGTCTTCAAACTTGAGGTCACCGGGCTTGGCATCAGGCTGGATGGGCTTGCCTTCGGGGCCCTTGTAAGCATCAATTTCGGCCTGGCTGTTGAAGATGCCGATCTTCTTCACGTCGTAGGCGGCGCCCAGGGGACGGCCCACCAGTAGAGCGTAGTAGGACTCACGGCCGTAGGAAACGGCGTTGGCCACGTCGTCGGCCTCATTGCCCTCATAGTCGGGGCCGAAGAGGGAGACGAGCTTGTTCTCGTTGGTGTCGAAGATGAGGTTGGTTTCCCAACGGAAGGTGTTGTCGCCGTTGCCGTTGAAGTTCACGGTGTTCAGGGTGAATTCAATACCGCGGTTGGTTACCAGACCTACGTTGTCGTTCACGTCGTTGAAACCGGAGATGTACGGGGCGGAACGGGCCACCAGCATGTTGGTGGTGCGGCCGGAATAGATATCGAAGCTACCGTTGATGCGGTTGTTCACGATGGAGAAGTCGATACCGAGGTTGAGCTTTTCAACGGTTGCCCAGGTGAGGTTACGGTTGGGCAGGTTGGTGAGGGTCATACCCAGGGTGCTGGCGTCGCCCAGCCAGGTCATGGTGATGGCACCGTTGTTGGACGTGGCCTTGCCCATAGTGGCCTGGGTGGCACCTGCGCTGATGTTGCGGGAACCGTTCTGACCCCAGCTCACACGCAGCTTCAAGAAGTTGAAGAAGTTCAGGTTCTTGATGAACTGCTCATTGCTCAGTACCCAGGCGGCGCTGGCGCCGAAGAAGTTGCCCCACTTGTGACCTTCTGCGAAGGCGGAGAAACCATCCCGACGGAAGTTACCGGTGATGTAGTACTTGCTGGCGTAGTTGTAGTTGAGGCGGGCCAGGTAACCCACGGCCTGGGTCTCTACGCGGTTGCGATAGGTATCAGTAACAGAATTGGCGGCCTCGATGTTGTACACACCCAGAGTGGTGGGAGTGGGATAACCGGTGAAGGAAGAACCCATGGTGTTGCTGTTGGTGGCTTCACGGGTGTAACCGAGGGTGGCGTCTACGTGGTGCTGACCAAAATCATTGTTATAGGTGAGGATGTGGTCCATGTTCCAGGCCAGGTAGTTGGAGGAAGAAATCTGACCGGTCACGTTGCCGATAAATTGGTAAGGATTCTGCATCTGGGTGACATCCTCCGTGTTCACGGACATTTCAGGTTTGTTGTAAACGTCGCTGTAACCGGAGTTGCGCTGACCCTGGAGGGTGAACTTGTAGCTCAGGCCCTTGAGGAAGGGGAAGTCTACCTGTGCATAGGCCACACCGTTGATGTTCATGCTCTTGCTCTGACGGTCGGTGTAGGCGTAGGAGTCGTTCTTACCGGAGCCGATGAAGGGGCTGGCGGTGTTGTTGTCCGGAACGCTGTTGTACCAGTTCTCGAAGCCGGCCTGACGGGCATAGACATAGGAGAGCGGGGTGTACCACATGGCGTAGCGGATGTTGGCGCTCTGGCCCCAGCTGTTGGAAGCCAGGAAGTTTACCTTGGCACCCAGGGACAGCCAGTCGGTGACGCGGAAGTCCATCTTGAGCATGGCGCCGAACTTTTCGTAGTCGTCGCCCTTGCGGATACCCTGCTGGCGGGTGTAGTCGGTGGAAGCGTAGTAGTTCACACGGTCGGAACCGCCGCTGACGGACAGGTCATATTTCTGACCCACGCCCTTGCGGGAGATTTCGTCCAACCAGTTCACCCACTTGCCGTCGTTCCAAGCTTCAAGCTCACGAGGGGAGAGCATACCGGTGTAGTTGGCGGCCTGGTCGAGGCTGCTGAAGCTGGACCATTCCTTATCCTGGTAGTCCACGTTGCCGGCGCCCTTCTTGCTGTAGAAGCGGTTCTTCAGGAAGGTTTCCTTGTCGTTGACCATCTTGGGCATGCGGCTCCAGTCGGAGATGCTCACCTGGCCGTTGAAGTTCACGACGGGGGTGCCACCGTTACCACGCTTGGTGGTGATGATGATAACACCGTTAGCAGCACGGGAACCGTAGATGGCGGCTGCGGAAGCATCCTTCAGCACGTCGATGCTTTCAATGTCGGCGGTGTTGATGGAGTTGATGGAGCCATAGGAGAGAACACCGTCGATGACCAGCAGGGGCTGGTTGACGCTCTGGGCCGAGGCAGACATGGAACCGCCGGTAGGGATAGCGTTCTTACCGCGGATGGTCATGGTCTGGGTGTTGTCACCGGAGGCGCTGGAGGTAGGAGCGTAGTTGAGACCGGCCACCTTGGAGGACAGGGCGGACAGGGCGTTGGGGTTGGGCAGGGAGGCCACGTTGGAGTCGTTTCCGTAGTTAACGCTGGAGATAGCGCCGGAAACATCCTTCTTACGGGCGGTACCGTAACCCACAACCACTACATCGTCCAGGAAGAGGGTGTCTTCTTCCAGAACCACGTTGATGGATTTCTGGCCCTTAACTGCAACTTCAACAGTCTTGTAGCCGATGGAGGAAATGACCAGGGTGCCATTGTCCGCTACGCGGATGCTGAAAAGGCCATCCAGGTCAGTTGCTACGCCGGTGGTAGAGCCCTTGATCTGGACTCCGGCACCGATCACAGGTTCGCCCTTTTCGTCCACGACCTTACCGGTCACGGCATTCTGAGCGAACGCTTGCACACCCACTGCGAGGCATGCAAGTGCTACCAAAATGAATCGTTTTAGCATAAACTAAGTTTTAGTTGATATAATAGGGTTAAATGTGTTTTTCGCTAAAAGCATTCAAATATATTAAAAAAATCTTTTCGTTGTTCACCTTTTCCTAAAATTTTTGACTATTTTTGTTCTGTGCTGAAGATACTCAAGGCGTCGGCCGGGTCCGGCAAGACATATAATTTAGCAAGGGAATATATCCGTCTTATCCTGCAAAGCGACAAGCCGGAT
>JAEEGL012023697.1_pt1 | contig 15455 bp, 13 predicted proteins | sample 9134231 | NCBI WGS metagenome assembly JAEEGL01 (sample SAMN16246548, study PRJNA631951) | gut metagenome | biome: gut microbiome; feature: rumen; material: fiber-attached | host: Bos | place: Iran: Karaj | collected 2018-10
TAGTGCCGCAGCTGGCTGAATATGTATTCGTAGGCCAATCCACAATTGGGATTAGCCTATTCAAACTGGAAACGCCGTATGCGGATCCGCACGTACGGTGTTGTGAGAGGTGTGATGCTAAAACATCCGCCTACTCGATTGCCCTGTCGCTCCGAGACCTCGCTTCCGGAGATGTCTTTTTCTGCCCCAGGTACTGTTTTCCGGCTCATTTCCTTGATTTTTCCGCACATGTCGTAAACAATAACCCGGTTTCATTGGCTTATTCTGGATTTTAAATGAGCAGACTTATTACACCTGAGGGCTACAGGCCGCTTCTCGACATCGGGCACACCGAGCAGGGCATCAAGAGGATCAAGGACTTCTTCCAGCAGAATCTCGCGACAGAGCTCAGGCTCCGCCGTGTCACCGCGCCGCTTTTCGTCCTGAAGGGCCTCGGCATCAACGATGACCTCAACGGAGTGGAGAGGCCGGTGTCGTTCCCCATCAAGGACATGGGCGACAGGACCGCCGAGGTTGTCCACTCGCTCGCGAAGTGGAAAAGGCTCTCCCTGGCGAAGTACGGCATTAAGCCGGGCTTCGGCATCTATGCCGACATGAACGCGATACGCGCTGACGAGGAGCTGGACAACCTTCACTCCCTCTACGTCGACCAGTGGGACTGGGAGGCGGTCATCACGAAGGAGGAGAGGACGGTAAGCTTCCTCAAGGATGTAGTGAGAAGGATCTACTCGGCCATCCTCCGCACCGAGTTCCTGGTCTCCGAGACCTACGACGGCATCGAGCCGTTCCTTCCCCGTGAGATCACCTTCATCCACACCGAGGATCTCCTCAGGATGTATCCTGATAAGACTCCGAAGGAGAGGGAGGATCTCATCACGAAAAAATACGGCGCGGTGTTCCTCATCGGCATCGGCGGCAGGCTCCCGAACGGCGAGAAGCATGACGGCCGCGCTCCTGACTACGACGACTGGTCGACAGTGAGCGAGGAGGGAAAGCCCGGGCTCAACGGCGACATCCTCATCTGGTACCCGGTGCTCGGACGCTCCATCGAGCTCTCCTCCATGGGCATCCGCGTTGACCGCGAATCTCTCCTCAGGCAGCTTAAGCTTGAGGGTAAGGAGGAAAGGGAGCAGCTGTATTTCCACAGGGAGCTACTTGAGGGCCGCCTGCCGCTCAGCATCGGCGGAGGCATCGGTCAGAGCCGCCTCTGCATGGTCCTTCTCCACAAGGCCCACATCGGCGAGATCCAGGCCAGCATCTGGCCGGAGGAGATGGCTGAGAAGTGCAGGAAGGCAGGAATAAACCTGATCTGACCTCCCTCTTTCCCATCATGACAAAAAAGGCGGGGATTTCCCCGCCTTTTCCATACAGAGCGACTGAGTCCTTAAGGCCTATTTGGCGCTTTCTGAATCAGCAGGGTAGTCCAGGGTGAAGATCACCTGGACGTTGTCGGTGTACTCGCGCTCATCGGGCTGGTAGCTGCTGTCTGCCATGGCGAGCCCGGCGCTGTCATCCGCCGCCTCAGGGGCCGCCATGAGGCTGACCTCGTTTCGCTTGAAGCTCCTTCTCGCGTTCACCGCGCCGCCTGTCTCATACTGGGTGTGGCTCACCGACCAGACGTGCCCGAGCCTCGCGCCGTAGGTGTCAGCTATCTCCTGCCCCTGCTTCTTGGAGTTTTCCATGGCAAGCTTCCTGGCCTCGGCGCGGGCAGCGTCATTTGCCTTGTCGGAGAACTCGAAGCTGATGTAGTCAACAGACTTGATTCCGGTCTTCAGGGCCTGATCCGTAACCTCACCGATCTTCGTGAAGTCAGGAACCTTGACCTTCACGGTCCTCGAGACCTTGTAGCACTTGAACTTCTTCACGCGGTCGCCGTTCTCGTCAACGTCGTACTCGTACTGCTTCTCGATGTTGATCTTCTCGCTTACAAAGTACTTTCTGTCATAGCCGAGCGTGCTGAAGTACTTGCTGAAGGCCTGCACGGTGTCATCCACCTTTTTCTTGGCCTCTCCGGCCTCCTTGGAGTAGGAGTCAGTGCTCATCGATATGACGGCGAGATCCGGGGTCTTCCTGACGGATCCCTGCGCCTGGAGGGAGATATACGGAGTCCCCGGGAGGAGCCCGTCGGCTGAAGGGGCGGACTGTGATACGGCAGGGATGGCAAGGGCTGCAGCGCAGGCCGCTGTTCCAAAAAGTCTTCTGAGAGTGGAGTTCATGATGGTTCCTCTTCGTAAAAAAGGCGGTTATATGATTATAACCGCCTTCACATATCATTCAGGGCTTTATGCCGTACTTACTTGGCAGCCTTCTCCGGCTCGGCCTTCCTGGGCTCAGGCTTCTCAGCCTTCTTCTGCTTCTTGTCCTTCTGCTCTGCTGCTTCCTTTTCAGTCCCGGCCTCAGGCTTTGCGGCAGGCTCTGCAGGAGCCTCAGCGGCTGCGGGAGCCTTCGCGTGCTGCTCAGCGGCATTGACTGCGGCACCGATCATGCCGGCATAGTTCAGGGTCTTTGCCGTGGTGATTCTGGTGCGGAGCTTGAACTGGTCGGAGAACTTGTCGAAGTTCTTGGAGCAGCCGCCGCCGATGATGAAGAGATCAGGATTGAAAAGGAATTCGAGGTAGTTCAGGAACTTGCCGAAGCGCTTGCCGAACTTGTTCCACTTGAGGTCCTTGTTCTGGCGTACGGAGTCGGAGCAGTAATGCTCTGCGATGTGGCCCTTCTTGAAGATCAGGTGCCCGAGCTCGGTGTTGGGATGAAGCTCGCCGTTGACGAAGATGGCGCTGCCGATTCCGGTGCCGATGGTGAGCATCATGACCACGCCCTTCTCGTTCTTTCCGGCGCCGAACTTCATCTCGGCGATGCCGGCCGCGTCAGCGTCGTTGATGACGTAGCAGGGCTGGCCGATCACGCTTGAGAACAGCTTGTCGACAGGAACGTTGATCCACTCCTTGTCGATGTTGGCCGCAGTGTAGGCAATTCCGTGATGAATGGTGGCAGGGAAGCCGCAGCCGACGGGGCCTTTCCACTCAAATCTGTCAACGAGCTCCTTGAGGGTCTTTGCGACTGCCTTGGGGGTGGCGGGCTGAGGGGTCTCAATGCGGATCCTGTCCGACTTGAGCTCACCTGTCTCAGTGTCAATCAGGGCACCCTTGATGCCTGATCCGCCTATGTCAACACCTAGAATCATCATAGTATTCCTCACTGTTAATCTTGTAAGGTTCGGTTTTTTACATACAGCCGAACGCCTTTGGAATAATAGCAAAAATACGTGAAGATACTGTTAAGAAAATGTAAAAGAGTTCCAAAAAGCGCAGGCTGGCAGAAGGTGGGCGCTGCTCACGGGAACGGGGCGTCACTTTACCACGTTTGCCGCTCAGCTTCCGGCGCGGGCGGCAATTTTCGCCGAGGCTCTCCTGATTTCGGCATCGAGCGGCACGGAGAGGCCGAGCCTCGATTTGAGCGCAGGGATGTCTTCCGGATCACGGGAGATGTTCCCCATGGCGCAGGCGGTGTTCCTGAGCCACTGCAGCCATCCGATGCGCCTTATTGCCGAGCCTTCCGTGAGGGTGAGGAACTCCTCCTCCGAAAGCAGCAGCTTCTCCCGCAGCGTGAGCGTGAGAAGCGCCCCGCGTTCCTTGAAGTCACTCACGAATGAGCTGACTTTTCTTCTCCTGTTCCACGGGCAGGAGAGGAGGCACTCGTCGCAGCCGTACACTCTCCCTCCTATGGAGCTGCTCTCAGCGTCAGTGAAGGTGCCATGGAACTCAATCGTGAGGTAGGAGAGGCATTTCCTCGCGTCAATGAAGCCGTCTCCCCTGATGGCATGCCCCGGGCAGCGCCTCAGGCACCTGTCGCAGCCGCGGCAGGGATCTGCAGGCTCCGGAAAGCTTTTCCTTATAAAGGCGTCGGTGATTATCTCCCCGAGGAAGAAGGCGGAGCCCTGTCTTTCCGAGATGAGGAGCGAGCTCCTGCCGCGCCGGCCGAAATTTGTCTCGGCGGCCTTCTCCACCTCAGGCACCGGCGCCGAGTCAGCCGCCGCGCGGAATGACGCTCCCGGGTACAGGGGAGAGAGGGATCTGATGATGTCTCTGAGCTTTGACCTCATCACCTTGTGATAGTCGCGCCCCCGGGCGTAGCTGCTGATGAAGCCGTTTCCGGCCGGATATTCCAGTCCTGGCAGCGGCCAGGGCAGGGCAAAGAGGAGGACGCTCACGGCGCCCGGAAGAACGGACGAGGCATTTCTGAGAAGCGGGAAGTGCTCCCTGAGGTAGCCCATCTCACCGGCGCATCCCTCGTCAAGCCATCTGCCGTATTCTGAGAGGAAGTTCCGGTCAGTCTCCTCGCCGGCGGCTCCCGCGAACACCAGCCCCAGCCTTTCTGACTCCCTTTCAAGAAGTTCACACGCGGCGGCGTTAAGATTATTGCCTGAGCAGGAATTTTCCGTCATTGAGGACCTCATTATGCGCTACCCCGATTATGCCGTATTTTCAGAAGAGATAAGGAAAAGCGAGAAGGCTGCAAGGGAGGAGAGCGGCAGCTCGTTTGCCCTGATGCACCGTGCGGCAGAGGCTCTCCTGGACGCGCTGCTCCGCGAGGTCCCGGATGCCTCCAATGTCCTCATAGCGGCAGGAGGCGGCAACAACGGCGGCGACGGCCTGGAGCTTGCCGCGCTGCTCCTTGAGCGGGGCATTGGCGCGCTCTGCATCCTCCCAAAGGATCCGAAGCCCGGCACCGAGGCCGCCGAGGCCCTCGCGCACCTTAGGTCGGCAGGCGGAAAAACTGTCAGGGAGTTTCCGGCTCCCGGGCAGCTCCATGGCTTTGATCTCATTGTCGACGCGGTGCTCGGCATCGGGGTGAGGTCTCCCCTCCGCGAGGACGCGGCAGATTTCATCAGGAAAATAAATGAGTCAGGGCTCAGGGTCCTATCGGTTGACGTCCCCTCCGGGCTCAGCGCCGACAGCGGCGCAGCACCTGACGGCGCGGTGAGGGCAGAGTGGACGGTCTCGCTTTTGGGGCTCCATCCCGGGCTCTTCACCGGGGACGGGCCGCTCTATGCCGGAAAGGTCCTCTTTGATGATCTGGGGACCGGAACCGGAAAGACACCGGGCGATGATCCGTTCTCCCCCAGGATCCTGACCTATGAGAGGATCAGAGGCCTGCTCCCGGAGAGGCCGAGGACTGCGCACAAGGGCGTCTCAGGACGGGTCGCCGTGATAGGCGGCGCGCCGATGTACCCCGGTGCCGCGGCAATTTCGGCGCGCGGAGCGCTCCGGAGCGGTGCGGGGCTTGTAAGGTGCGTTGCCCATGAGAGGAGCCTTCCGCTCATCTTCGCGGGCTGTCCGGAGATTATGCTGGGGAGCGCAGACCGGGAGGGAATTGCTGACGCGCTTTCCTTTGCGGGGGCTGTGGTGCTCGGGCCGGGGCTTGGGAGGAGCGACTGGAGCCGGGAGGTCTATGAGCAGGCAGCGGCGGCGGAGAAGCCGATGGTTGCAGACGCAGACGGGCTCTTTTTCCTTGCCTCGCACCGTATTCCCAATGACAGGCGGGTGATAACGCCGCATGAGGGGGAGGCCGCGAGGCTCCTTGATGTTCCGTTCCCGAAGGTTCATGAATCAAGGTTCGAGGCAGCTGCCAGGCTGCAGCGCGCCTATGGGGGCGTGGCAGTGCTCAAGGGCCCCGGCACCATCATCAGATCCGGAGACGCGCAGGCGCTCTGCATCGAGGGAAATGAGGGCATGGCCACAGGCGGAATGGGCGATCTCCTGTCCGGGATAATTGGCGCTTTTTTGTCCACCGGCCGCCTTTCCCTGTTTATGGCGGCCTGCCTTGGTGTTACAATTCATTCCCGTGCGGGCGATATCGCCGCGGCCGGCGGGAAGATCGGAATGCTGGCCGAGGACCTTATCCCCATTGTGAGGCGGCTTGTGAGCGGCATTGACGGGTGACACGCTCCCCGCGCCGCTCCGGCGGACTGACCGGGAGGAGAGACAGGTGATGAGACTTGAAGCTGAGCTGCCGGATGACGGGGCAACGGTGTCATTCGGCATGGCTGCGGCCAGGGCCTCCCGTCCGGGCGCCGTTTTCTATCTTGAGGGGCCTCTCGGTGCGGGAAAGACCACCTTTGCGCGAGGGTTTCTCACGGGGCTCGGCCACACCGGCCCGGTGAAAAGCCCGACCTATACGCTGGTTGAGCCCTATTCTGCAGGCAGCCTCAGCATCTACCATTTTGACCTTTACCGCGTCAGCGATCCCGAGGAGCTCGAGCTGATGGGGATCCGTGACTATTTTGACGGATCCTCGGTCTGCCTCGTCGAGTGGCCGGACAGGGGAGAGGGACTCATCAGCCCTCCAGACGTTACGGTTAGGATAAGCTACAGCGGCAGCTCGAGGAAGGCGGAGGCCGAGTCGTCGACGCCTCTCGGAGATCAGATAATAAGCGGATGGAACAAGTGAGACTCTTCAGGTTTTTTATTCTTTTTCTGGCCGCCATGTTTTCGGCCTGCCTGGTTCAGGCGTCATCAGCCGCTGAGATCCGCGGCATCCGCTGCTCAAACGAGAAGGACCGCACGAGAGTGGTCTTTGACTTCGACAGCAAGGTCAGGTACGAGTCAAGCAGCAGCTATCCCTACAAGCTTGTCATAAGGCTGTTCAACATAGACAAAAAGTCGGCGAAGGTCAGCCCGGTCTGCGGCGACGGCATGATTCTCTCGCGCGTGCAGATGGTCGAGGACGGCGACGACCTGCTCTATGTCCTTAACCTCAAGTATGATCTCTCACCCAAGGTCTTCACGCTGGGCGCCAACGGCAGCTCCGGCTTCAGGGTTGTGGCTGATCTCATCAATGACCAGATCAAGAGCGCGCCGAAGAACCCGGACAGCGAGCCTGATGAGATCCGTGTGCTGACCCGCGGCGAGGCCGAGGAGATGGAGAAGCAGATCCTGGCCGAGAGGCAGAAGCGCGAGAAGGCCGCCATCGAGGCTGAGGACCGGGCGAAGAAGGCCAGGGCCGAGGCGGCGAAGGCAGAGGCTGAGGCGAAGGCGGCGAGAAAGAAGGCCCAGGATGCCGCAGCACAGGCTGAGAAGCTGAGCGCGTCCGGAAAGGGCGGAACGCAGGGCAAAAAGACTGACAAAAATGGCCGCACCACTGAAAGCGGCATCAGGATCCTGACTCCTGAGGAGGCCGAGTTCACCATGAAGGAGCGCCTTGCCGCTGCCAAGGCAAGGGAGAAGGCTGAGGCCGAGAAGCAGGCTGCCGCGAGGAAGAGCAGGCAGGAGGCCGAGAAGGCGGAGAAGGAGGCGAAGGCCGCCAGGGAAAAGGCTGAGCTTGCGAGAAAGGAGGCCGAGAAGCAGAGCCGGGAGCTCGCGAAGGCCGATGCGGCGGAAAAGAGCTCTGCCGCCTCCTCATCAAAGCGTGACTCAGGGAGTGACAGCCAGGGCACGGCAGGCAGGAAACGCTCCGGAGTCTTCATCGTCGCGGTTGACCCTGGGCATGGCGGTCATGATCCCGGCGCCATCGGACAGAAGGGCACCAGGGAGAAGGACGTCACACTCGGCATAGCGAAGGAGCTTGTCCGGGAAATCAACCAGGACAAGCATATGAAGGCCTACCTGACGAGGAGCGGGGACTATTATGTGGGCCTCGACAGGAGATCTGAGATCGCAAGGCAGAAGAAGGCGGATCTCCTGGTGTCGCTCCATGCCGACAGCGTTGACAACGGAGCGGCGCGGGGCGCCTCGGTCTGGGTCCTGAACAGCAACCGCGCGAGCCGCGAGATGAACAAGCTCATCAGGAACGGCAGCGACAAGTCGTCAGGGCTCCTGGGCGGCGCGGGAACAGTACTCGAGCAGACCGACGCGGATCAGAACCCCTATCTCGCGAAGACCATACTCGATCTCTCCTGGGACAACTCGAGATCCGAGGGATATACCCTGGGCCGCAGGGTCATCAGCGAGCTCAGGGGCATCGCGAGGCTGCACAAGAGCGAGCCGGTGTACGCCTCGCTTGCGGTCCTCAAGGCACCTGACATACCGTCAATCCTCATTGAGAACGGCTTTATCTCCAATCTTGAGGAGGAGGCCATGCTGAAGTCGAAGAGCTACCAGCAGCAGCTTGGCAGGGCTATTTACCGCGGGATCAAGAAATACTACGAGAGCAGCAGCCAGATTAAGTAAGGAGTCATGCTGCCTGAACTTTTTGCAATGGAGCCTGTATGAACAGCAGAGTATTATGCCTTGGAGCCGCAGTGGCGGCCTTTTCCATTGTCCTCACCGGATGCGAGGACAAGAAGCTGAGCGAGCACATCATGGAGTGCACCCCGTCAGCCCAGCTGGAGTACCTGAGCGATCACGGCGCGTCTGCCGCCAAGAAGCATACTGCTGAGTGCTTCGAGTTCTACAAGACCATAACGCCTTACTGCAACGACTCAAGCGAGTCGGCAAGGGAGAAGGGCAGGAAGTTCGTGGAGACCCTCACTCCTGAGGCAAAGGAGGCGTTCACCGGCACGGTCTGCTCCGTTCACAGCATCACAGGCCCGGTCATGGGGCTCTTCGGAGGCAAATAAGGGAAATCCTCAGAGAATCTGCCGGCTGTCTCACGGCAGGGCAGCCTGCAGCATCACCTGAAAACCGTATGGCCCGGATGGCGGCACAGCGCATGTGCCTGCCGTCCGGGTCATTTTCTTTCTGCACAAAGGCGCCTTGCGATGAGGGAAATGGCAAGCGCCGCGAGGCAGATGATGGTAAGCGGCCAGTCGCCGAACCTCTGGTAGGGCGTTGAGCCCCTTGCCGGGCGGAAGGCGACCTCGAGCACTCCGCGCCTGTCGAGCCCTATTCTGCCGAGCTCCTGCCCGCGCGCGCTGAACGCAGCCGTTATTCCGCCGTTGGTAACGCGAAGAAGCGGCTTCTGGAACTCCAGCGCGCGCATCCTGGCGATTGTAAGGTGCTGTACCGGGCCGTCGGAGTGCCCGAACCAGGAGTCATTGCTCACCGTCAGGATGAAGTCGGTGTCATCGTGGAGATTGACCCGCATCTCCTCAGGAAAGGCGATCTCATAGCAGATCGCCGTCGAGACATTGAGACCGTGGGCCATGAAGTTCGGCTGTATTTCGTCACCCCGGGTGAACGATGACATCGGCATGTTGAAGAACCTGCCCATTTTCCGGAGAATGCCGGGGAAGGGGACGAACTCTCCTATAGGCACAAGATGGCGCTTGTAGTAGCGGTTCCCCTCTCCCTCAACGTAGCTCATCTTTCCTTCAGTATCGATAAGCCCCATGCCGACCACGCCGTTGTAGTAGCGCCCGCCTGACTCACTGCTGAGGTTTTCCGGCTCGTAGTGCTGGAAGCCGGTGATGAAGCCTATCCTTGAGTCCTTCATGATTGCGGAGAGCTCCCCGAGGAACTTCCCGAGGATATGCTCGAGGGCGGGGATGGCTGACTCCGGCCAGATGATGAGATCAACCGTGCCCGGGTGGATGACGTAGGGCTTCGAGAGGAGCTCGTAGTTCCGGAGCGTCGGGACAATTTCCTCCGGGTTCCACTTGATTGCCTGCGGTATGTTGCCCTGCATCAGGGCTGCCCTGACCTTCTTCTGCTCCGCGGTGTACAGGTTCCCGGAGAGCGCAGCCCCGGCTATGGTAAGGACAGCCGGAAGCAGGAGAAAGAGCCAGGCGCGCCTTTTCCTGATGCTGAGGACGAAGCAGGCAATGGCTCCTGCGGATGAGGCGAGGAGAACCGTTATGCCTTTTTCGCCCGCGAGCGGCGCGTAGCCGATGAAGGGGAGGCTCTCCTGGGTGTAGCCAGGCATGAGCCAGGGGAAACCGGTCATGACAGAGCCCATCAGGAAATTTGCGAAAAAGAGGAGGGCAGGGAAGGCAAGCATGGCCCTGACGGCCCTCATCCTGCCGAAGAGCCTGCTGCTGAGGAACGCGGCAAGGGCGGGGTAGAGCGCAAGGTAGGCGGCCAGGGCCATGATGGCAAGCACTGCCGCAATCATCGGCACCCCTGAGAACTCGGTCATGGAGACATGGATCCACCAGAGGCCGAAGGAGTTCATGGCAAAGGCGAAAAGAAAGGTGAGAAGGAAAGCGCCAGATGCCGACCTGGACGTCAGCGTCAGGGTGAGGAGAAGCGACAGGGCAGCAGGGAACACCAGCCCTGCGCCGTAGGGCTCAAACGCCAGGACTGAGACGGCGCCCAGGGCAAATGCCGCAGCGGGCCTCAGGATGTCGGCGACGCCTTCCCTCTGCTCGTTCATTTAAGCGAGATCCCGATATTGGAGACGCCGTCCGCGTCGGACATTTCGCGGAGCCTCTCATGCTTGGGGCCTCCGGACTTTTCCCGGATGAAGCGGATGAGGTCAATCTCGAAGTCACGCTCGGCGTTGATGAGCGCGCTCTCGTCAAGCTCCTCATCTGAGAGGGGCTCGCCTTTCCTTGTCGCCTCAGCGGAGGCGATGATGTCAAAGGAGAGGTCTGAGGCGACTCTCGCGGGATTTTCCGATCTCAGAGTCGACGCCTCAAGCGCGTTCTCCGTGAGATCAAGCGCGTTCTGCGCTGCCTCGGCGCCGAAGGTCCCGTCATCAGCAACTGACTTTCTGAGCGTCATGAGGCTCTTTTCCGCATCCTCCGCGAACTCGTCAGTGCTGCCGCCAAGATCTCTCCACATCGATTCTGCGATGCCGCGGAGCTGCACGGCAAGCTTGCCTTTCCCCGCATTCTCCGCGTACATAGTGAAGTTTGGCAGGGCGTGACCTGCGGCCGCGAGAGCGAACATATACTGCTGCAGCGGGCTCATCCTGCTGAGCCAGCGGTAGGCTGTTTTACCGAGATATTCCATCAGACTGTCCTCTTATTCACTGTCCTGCTGCCGCTCAAGCTTCCAGATGCCGTTGCCCTCTGAGGTGAGCGTGGCGTTGTGGAACTTCCGGAGGGTGCTCCGGTGCCCGACGCTGACGATTACCGCTCCGGCGAGCTTCTCCTTAAGGAGGGAGTAGAGCCTCTCCTCGTTGTCCTCGTCGAGGGCTGATGTAGCCTCGTCAAGGAACACTGCCGCAGGGCGCGTGACGAACACACGGGCGAAGGCAAGGCGCTGCTGCTCGCCGAGGCTCAGGACCTGTCCCCACATCTGATCGTCATCGAGGTGATCCCTGAGCGCCGGGAGTCCGACCTCGTCCAGGACCTTCCTGATCTCGTCGGGATCCGCTTTCTTCTCGCTGGGATAGGAGACGATGTCTGCTATTGTCCCGAGAGGGAGATAGGGCTTCTGGCTGAGGAACAGCACGCCTCCCTCGGCAGGGTAGGTGATCTGCCCTTTGGCAAACGGCCAGATGCCGGCTATTGAGCGGAGGAGCGTTGACTTGCCGCAGCCGGAGGGGCCCCTCACGAGGAGCGAGGTGCCGCTTCCGATGGTGAAGGAGGTGTCCCTCAGAAGCTCAGCGCCGGCGGGTGAGGTGATCTCGGAGAACGAGACATGAAGCTCGCTGTCCTGGCCTTTCTCCGGATCGATGCAGCTTATCCTCTCGGCCTCCTCCATGGACTTCTCATAGGTTATGAGTCGGTCGACGACTGACTTCCAGCGGGCGATGCCGGTGAAGTTCGAGATGAGCGTCGAGAGCGAGTCATGGACCTGGCTGAAGGCGTTCGAGATCTGCATGAAGATGCCGAGCGTTATGACCTTGGCAAAGTAAAGCGGAGCCGCAATCATGAGCGGGAATATAACTGCTGTCTGGTTGTAGGCGAAGACGAAGAAGTTGAGACCGAAGGTCCTGGAGACGAGGGACACGAAGTTGCGGACAACCTTCTTGAACCTGCCGTCAAGGTAGTTCCACTCGTCGCTGCTGCCGTGGTAGATGGCGATGGACTCTGCGTTCTCCCTTATTCTCATCAGCGCGAAACGGAAGTCAGCCTCGAGCTTCTGCTGGTAGAAGTTGAGGCGGATGAGCGGGCGTCCGATGATGAAGGTGAGAAGCGTGCCGAGGAGCGTGTAGGCAAGGCTCAGGTAGACGAGGTAGCCGTCCGGAAGGTGGTGCGAGTGGACGAGCAGATCCTGCCCGAAGCTGATTAGCTCCGCGTTCCCCTCCGGGAGAGTGTCGTACTCGGCGAGAAGGACGAAGAACGTGCTTGAGGAGAGCTCCCAGAGCGTGTAGACAAAGGTGAAGAGCATGGCTATGCTCTGCCCGATGCTGAACACCAGGCTTATGGAGAGCGAGATGAACTCGTCAAGGTCCTGGGAAATTCGCTGATCCGGGTTGTCCGAGTGGGTCTTCGCGAACTGCTGGCGGTAGAAAGTCGCGTTTTTCAGCCAGCGGGCCATGAATGACCTTGTCATCCAGTGACGCCAGCGGATCTCGAAGATCTGGGTGAAGAAGCTCTTGCAGGAGTTTGAGAGCACCCAGAAGCAGGCGAGCACGGCGAAGAGCACGAGGCAGCGCTTGAAGCCCGACTCGTCGACTGCCTGCATGGTGTTGTAGAACTCGTTGTACCAGTTGTTGAACAGCTTGTTGAGGTACACGACTGCTGCGGTCAGGAACAGCACTGAAATGAGCAGCACCCAGCTGAGGATTGAGGATTTGGTTTTCCAGTACGGGACTATGAGCCCGAACACCCTTTTGATGAAGTCGATCATTTCAGTTCCAGAGATTGAGTTTCCTTAGGGCCGCCGGTATTCCGTCATGATCGTTGTCAAGCGTCACGAAATCGGCCGCAGCCTTTGCGTCCTCAGTGCCGTTCGCCATGGCGATGCCGGTGCCGGCCGCCTCAAGCATGTCAGTGTCGTTCCCCGCGTCGCCGAACGCGATGGTGTTCTCCCGGTGGATTCCGAGATCATCCGCAAGGAGCATGAGGGACTGTCCCTTGCTTCCTCTGGGGTTCAGAAACTCCAGGAAGAAGGGCATTGAGCGGAGAACCGTGAACCTCCCCATCAGCTCCTTCGCCTCAGGAGTCCTCACGAATGCGTCAAGGATTTCCGGCTCTGCCGCGAACATGACTTTCATAAACTCCTCGTCATCGGGGATTTTATGAAAATCAGCCGCCTCTGCGCTTATTCTGTTGTAGCTCATCTCAATTCCGGTATAGGGGTTGCCTTCATTCCACGAGGGCTCTATGAGGTTCCTCCGGAGCGAGAAGGCGTGGATGCCGGAGCCGGCTTTCACGCCAATGTCATAGAGCTCCCGGGCGTCTTTCCCGGTGAGCGTCTCCCTGGAGATAACCCGCCCGCTCGCGAAGTCCTTCGTGAGGGCCCCGTTGAAGGCGATTACCGGACGGATTTTCCCGGGAAGGGCGAGAAAGTCAATCTGGGGCCTGATCCCCTCGACCGGCCTTCCGGTAGCGAGCACGACAGTGTCGCCCTGCTCCTCACGGAAACGGAGCGCCTCCGCGGTCTCCCGGCTTATCGTCCGGGAGCTCGTGAGAAGCGTTCCGTCGAGATCAAGGGCAATCAGGCTCCGCATCAGATTTTGCCGGCCTCTTCTCTCTCGATCGCGCGGTGGGCGATGTCGTGGCGGCAGAACATGCCGTTCCAGCTGATCTTCTCCGCAAGTGCATAGGCATTGTCCCTGGCTTCCTTTACGGTATTGCCGAGGGCGGTGACGCAGAGCACGCGGCCGCCGTTCGTGACGACCTTGCCGTCTGCCTCCTTTGTGCCTGCCTGGAAGATCTTGGTTCCCTTCGGAAGCGGGGTGTCAAGACCTGTGATCACGTCGCCCTTCCTCGGCGATGCAGGGTAGCCCTCTGCAGCAAGGACGACGCCGACAGCGGGACGGACGTCATAGGAGACCAGCTTGCCGCCGAGATCCCCCTCGCAGGCCGCGTAGCAGAGCTCTGCGAGATCGGAGTTCATACGCAGCATGATGGGCTGGGTCTCGGGATCGCCGAAGCGGCAGTTGAACTCGATGACCTTCGGATCTCCGTTTTTATCGATCATGAGGCCGGCGTAGAGGAAGCCGACGTATTTGCGTCCCTCGCCTGCCATTCCGCGGACGGTCGGGGTGATGATGCGGGACATGACCTTCTCATAGACGTCCTTGGTGACGACCGGGGCAGGGGAGTAGGCGCCCATTCCGCCGGTGTTGGGGCCTGTGTCTCCGTCGCCGACGCGCTTGTGGTCCTGGCTGGTGGCCATCGGCAGAATATTGACGCCGTCGGTCATGACGATGAAGGAGGCCTCCTCGCCGTCGAGGTAGTCCTCAACGACTATCCTGGAGCCGGCGCTGCCGAACTTGTTGCCGCTCAGCATGTCACGGGCCGCGCTTACCGCGGTCTCAGTGTCCATGGCGACAATCACGCCCTTGCCGGCGGCGAGTCCGTCAGCCTTGACGACTACCGGAGCGCCGTGCTTCTCGATGTAGGCGACGGCCTTCTCCTCGTCAGTGAAGGTCTCGTACTTCGCGGTCGGGATGTTGTGCCTTGAGAGGAAGTCCTTAGTGAAGGACTTCGAGCCCTCGAGCTCTGCGGCCGCTGCGGTAGGTCCGAAGATGCGGAGCCCGTCCTTCCGGAACCTGTCGGTCACGCCGGCGACGAGCGGCCCCTCGGGGCCTACGACAGAGAGATCGATGCCATTGCCCTTCGCGAACCTCGCGAGGCCGTCTATGTCATCGACGCCGATGGCAACGTTCTCCATTTTGGGCTCTGCCGCAGTTCCGGGGTTGCCCGGGGCAACATAGACCTTCTCAACGATGGGTGACTCGGAGATTTTCCATGCGAGCGCGTGCTCGCGTCCGCCTCCGCCAATGACAAGTACTTTTATCTTCATGTGCTTCGCATCAGCATCCTCCGGTGTGCCCGGCGGACCTTCCGCTCTCCTCTTTGTGTTGGGCAGTGTCTGTTGTCCGGACTGCCCGGAACGGCTGCCTGAATTTTATCAGAACAGAGCCTTCTCTTACACAAAACCGCCGCCAGCGCGGCTTATGAACCGGCACGGCCAGGAGTTTCTCTTTTACGCCGGAATTCTGCCGCGCAGGGATTGTGCGAGAGCGTCAATCCCTCCCGGAAGGCGCGTCCCGTAAGGCTTTTCACAGCATGGCACGCTTTTTTCATTAACAGGAGCAATGGTTTATCCGGCGCTTATCGGGAAGACCTCAGGCCCCTATAACAATAAAAACAGCGGGATTTAATGCCTGGCGCCGGAATGTATAACAGTTTCAGGAGAAAAAGATTATGGCACTTTATGTAAATACCAATACCTCCTCGCTCCGGGCCCAGAACGCCCTCGCGAAGGCGACCAGCAAGCTTACCGGCAGCTATGAGAAGCTCTCGACCGGCAAGAGAATAAACTCGGCGAAGGACGATGCGGCAGGACTTCAGATCGCATCGCGCATGACCTCCCAGATCAACGGCCTGACCCAGGGCAACAGAAACGCGAACGACGGCATCTCAATGTGCCAGGTTGCGGAGGGAGCCACCGAGGAAATCACCAACATGCTCCAGCGCATGAGAACCCTCGCCATCCAGAGCGCGAACGGCA
>JAEEGL014906608.1_pt1 | contig 15455 bp, 22 predicted proteins | sample 9134231 | NCBI WGS metagenome assembly JAEEGL01 (sample SAMN16246548, study PRJNA631951) | gut metagenome | biome: gut microbiome; feature: rumen; material: fiber-attached | host: Bos | place: Iran: Karaj | collected 2018-10
ATATATAATCTAGGGGAGAGGGAGTAAATCTCCCACTCCCCTATTTTGTTTTATGAGAAAAAGGAGAATTTAAAATGGCTAAAAAAACTTATTATTACAATGTAAAAAATCGTAGTGCTGGAGCTGTCCTTTATAAAATTCCAGAAGATAGTATTGTAAGACGTTTTGCTCCAGGCGAAACTAAACGTATTTCTTATGAAGAATTACTTCATTTAAGTTATCAACCAGGTGGACAAGAAATTATGGCAAACTTCCTCCAAATTCAAAGCGAAGGTGTTCCAAAAAGTTTAGGAATTAAGACTGAACCAGAATATTATATGTCTGAACAACAGATTGTTGAACTTTTAAAGCATGGTTCAATGGATGAATTTCTTGATTGTCTTGATTTTGCTCCAGTTGGTGTTATTGAACTTATAAAGAAATTTGCTGTTTCTCTTCCACTTGATAATTATGAAAAACGTCAAGCTTTAAAAGCAAAAACTGGTCTTGATGTTGATGCAGCAATTGCTAATTCAGGTCTTGAGCCTGATGTAAAAGAAGAGGAAAAGATTAAGGCAGCAGTAGAAACTCCAGCTACTGGACGTAGAACTACAAGTAAATATAAAGTAGTTACTTAGGGGTAATTTAATAGAAAGGAGCGACTAAGTGAATGACTCAGTTCACAGATATTTATAATCGCTTTCTTGGAAAAATTACTGATGATATGTATATTGAGTTGACTCCAGAGGATACTGTTAAAGATTTACGAAATTTATTAATTGAGGCTATTCCTGGCTTTGAATTTCCTCGTAGAAATTTATAGGATTATGAAATTGCTCAAGAAATTAAACCTGAAGATGAAGTTCTTGAGGGAGAGTTTATTTTAGGTATCCTTTGGGATGATACTCTTGAAGAAGAAGATATGGGTAAAGCCCCATTGGTTCTTGTAGAAAAATCCGTTTTTTCGGCAGACTTAAATTCTGAAGAAATAAATATTTTAGCTATATTAATGATGTGCGCTTGGGTTCAACGTCAAGTTACTTCTATTGAAAATACTCGAATGAAATATAGTGGGTCAGATTTTAAAATGACATCACAAGCAAATCACTTACAAAAGTTATTAAGTCTTTTAGGAGAATGTCAACGACAATCTCATCATATGCAAAGACTTTATAAACGTCGTAAAATTAATCATAAGGATGGTAATTATCGCTCTAACTGGGCTAATGCTCTTGGTGAAGGCGTATACTATAAAAATTATGATTACTAAATATAATTTTGAGTTTTCAAAAGAAGAAATAAATAAAGAGATTATTCGGTTGACTAATTAGTTGTGGAAACTTATTCCCATGAGAGAAAATAATGAGAATTGGGACAAACAATTAGAAACTGTAATAATTGATATTGCGGGCAAGGATGAAATTTTTCTCCATGACTCGCATTTTTTATAGCTCCTTTCTAAATTAGAGGGGTTAAGATTAATAGATGTTGAATTTTCTATCTATCGTAAAACTATTTTTGAATGTATTAATTTAATAAATGAGTCATCTCAACATAAATAAAATAGAACCTTTTGGATTAGGAGCTTAGATGGCATTAAAGCTAATGGCTGCTCGTATGGGCAATTTAGAAGTGCCACCTAAGTATCATTTAGATACGGTAGATGGAGCAAATGATATGGCAGCGCATCTTTAGGCTAGGGGCGGATTCCCACAACAAGAAAGAATGGTTCGAGATAAGCGAAAATCATTAGATAAAGCAACATTATATTCTTATCAAGCTTGTCGTATAAGAAAAATTTAGGAAGGAAATAAAGACGGAAAAATAGAGGGAAGTCCTTTAGTACGCGCTTTAATTAATCCTGATAAAAATAAATTTGATTATGATAATAAAATTCTTTCTGTTGGATTTGAACATGGATTTTCTACTGGCGATATATTTGAATGGGAACGTACTAATTCATATTGGTTAATTACATTACAAGATTTAGATGAAATTGCTTATTTTCGTGGTGAAATTAGAAGATGTGATTATGAAATTAATTGGTTAGATGATGAAGGTATAGAACATAGCAGTTTTGCTTCTATACGTGGCCCTGTCGAAACTAAAATTAATTATATTTAGAAACATGGGATTAGTGTTGATACACCAAATCATTCTTTACATATATATATGCCAAAAAATCCAGAGACGATGAAGTAGTTTAAACGTTATTCAAAATTTTATCTTAAAGGAGCCGATGATCCTGATGATGATATTTGCTGGCGAGTTGAAGCTACAGATTCTATTAGTACAGTAGGTATTTTAGAAATAACAGCAGTTGAATATTACGCAAATGAAACAGAAGATGATATTGAAAAAGGTTTAGTAAAAGCGAATATCGAAAAGATTAAAGAACCTATAATTGATCCTGAAATAGATATTATAGGGCCAACATTTATTAAACCAAAAGTTGAATATGAATATTTTGTTGAGGCAGATGTTAAAGGAAATTGGTTCTTAGATGATGGGCCTAAAGTACCCGTGACTCTTGAAAGATTTAAAACTGAAAGAGGAACTCCTGGAGTAAGAATTAAATGGAATAGTAGTTAGAGTGGTCAATTTACTCTTTGGTATGGAGGAGTAGATGGGCATTATAAAAATTTCTCAAAAACTATTGTTGTAGAGTCACTGTTTTAAGAGATAAAGGAGAATAAGTTTATGAAAATTGAAAATTATCAACCACCTAAGAGTAGTTTTTTATCTATTAACAAAGACATGCGATTACTTGTTGATAAAATTGTTAGTAATGATAGATTATGTAAATTATTATATTATACTGATGCGAAAGCTTTAGATCATAATAAATTAACTGATGAACAAAAAGTAAGTATGTTTGGTAAAAATATAAAATTAGTTCCTAAATTATATGTTGATGGAAGTGTTTTGACATATATTATTATTAGTTTTGATAATTTTGTTGAAAGTGGCAATCCTGAATTTAGAGATAATATTATTGAATTTGATATTATTTGTCATTTTGATTAGTGGCAACTTTAGGATTTTAATTTACGACCATATCGTATTGCCGCTGAAATTGATTCTATGTTAGATAAAAAGAAATTAACTGGAATTGGAGAAATAGAATTTTTAGGAGCTAATCAAATTATTCTAACAGATGAGTTTGCTGGCTTATGTTTAATGTATAGAACTTATCATGGTGGTGAAGATCAAAAGTTAATGCCAAATCCGGCAGAACAAGAAACTTTTGAACAAGATTTTAAAGAAATGATTACTGTTCAAAAAGAATAGGCTAAGGAGTATCCTTATGGATTATAGGCTAGCCTTGATGTGCGGGACTGATATTCCAATACCGGAATGTAAATTAACAGTCCATTAGCCAACAATTACTGAACTCTCCTATATCGGTGAAAAAGACTTTTTTACTGGTGCTCAATGCCTATCTATTTATAAAAGTATGTTTGTTGAGGACAAAAATCTTTTATCTGAAGTAAACAATTTTTAGATATTTATGATGATAATGCAAGAAGAAGAAGCAAAAGATAAAAAAGAAGCAGTTAAACAAGCTTTAACTCTTTTATTTCCTAAAATGCAAGCAATGTTTACTCCTAATTCATTATTATTTCGTCCAGAAGAAGGTGACATGGTAATAATTGATGAAAGTAATTTTGAATAGCTTTAGGAAGTTTTGCGAAAAGTTTTTTGTGTTACCAGTGGCCCCATGGATTAGCAAGCTTTTAATCCAGCTGGAGATAAAGCAAAAGAAATAGCAAAAAAGCTAATGCGTGGGCGAGAACGTATAGCTGCTGAATAGAATAGCAGTAATTCTAGTATATTTAGTTAGTATTTGTCTGTTTTATCTGTTGGTCTCTCAATGCCACTAGAGTCATTGACAAAACTAACTATGTTTTAGTTGTATGACCTAGTAGAGAGATACTACTTATGGGTTAATTGGGATATGGATGTTAAGACTCGTCTTGCAGGCGGTAAGCCTGACAGCCAACCAGACAACTGGATGAAAAATATTCATACTAATTAAAAAATTAAGGAGGAAAACACATTATGAAATTTGGTGTTCGTGAAATTTGCGATGTTGTTCTTCGTGCGAAGAATCGTATGCAAGTTGGCAACAAGATTTTCTATAAGAATGAACCAGTTATTTATTTCGATACTTTAAAGACCTCCAGCATGGAAGGAGCAGCAACTACTGTATATGCACAGGGTGGCCGTGGTAACTCTCGTCTCGTAGCTTGGGAAGGTGAGCGTACTATTACCTTCACCATGGAAGATGCTCTTATTTCTCCAGAAGGCTTCATGATTCTTTCTGGTGCTGGTCTTGTTGAAGCAAAAAGTGATAAACCTATTTATCAACATGTAACTGAGACTATTGATGGCGCTGATGTAACTAAGAATACAGATACTACTGGTGGTAACACTGTTACTACTGTACGTATTCCTCTCAGCCAGAAACCTTATCTTCCTGCTGATAAGGGAGAAAATTTCGCATATGTTATGTTTATGCGTGATGGTGCTATTGTAACTGAGCCTTACATCCCTGCTCATGGTGATGAAGAAATTGAAGAAGAGGGCGAAGGTTCTGATAAGCGTTATTTTATTACCGTTAAAGCTCACGTCTGTTATGATGATTATCATGGCGTTGGTGAAGCCAATGATGGTACTTCTTATCTTATTGATGAAATTGATCAAGTAAAGTTTGATAGCGTTCTTGTTGATTTCTATGTAGCTCGTACTTCTGGTGCACAGCAAATTGAAATTACCCCTGATAAGTTTGGTGGTAACTTCTATCTCGAAGCTTCTACACTTTTCCGTAATCAGAATGGTGTTGATATGCCTGCTGAGTTTATCATTCCTAACTGCAAGATTCAGTCTAACTTCACCTTTACTATGGCTTCTTCTGGTGATCCTTCAAGCTTCACATTTACTATGGATGCATTCCCTGATTACACTCGTTTTGACCATAGTAAGAAAGTTCTTGCTGCTATCCAGATCATTGAAGAAGAAAGTGCTCTTGATCTCCACCGTGGTGGTACTCCAAATGGCGATTATCGTCCAGATGGTAGCATGGAAGATGTTGAGCTTCATGAACTCACTGATCGTTGGAACGCTAACGGTTAATTTAGTTAATTATGGGAAAGAGATTTATAGTCTCTTTCCCATTTTTTTATTATGAGAGAAAGGAGATAGATAAAGTAATATGGCTGAAGGAATTATTTTTGCAGGATTTTTATTGTCTAAAAACGAATTTATTGAAATTTATAAATAGTATGCATCTACAATTATGGTTGATTTGAATAAAGAATTAGAAGCATTATTAAGTAATTATAATAATTTAACAGCAAATGCAATTTATACTTAGTGGGATATAATTTAGAAAAAATATTTTGCTCCAATTACAATTATGGGTGTTTCTTTACCGTCAGCAGATATTTTAGCCGGTGGAGGAGAAGAAAGATATGAATTTAGTGCTATTTCTCCAGAAATTGGAGTTTTAGGCGGAAATAATTTAATTTTTAATAAAATTATGTAGTTTAAACAATTAGATGAGGTGCAAAATATTTTAAATTTACATTATAATGGGTTAGTAAATTCTATTAATTCAAATACTATGAACAAAGAAGAAGCAAAGAAATTACATATTTATTTATATTATTAGATGGCTAAACAAAAAATTTATGCCACTCAATATAAATCTAAAAATAGTACAAAAAGTTATAAAAGAAGTATTTAGAGATATAAAGAACATTATACTGGTTAGCCATATTCAAAAATTTATGGTGCAATAAAAGGAGCATAGCTATCTGGAAAATAGTTAGATGCTTTTTTTAATCACATGGGTGGGCATCATCCAGATATTTTTGGTGCTAGTGGACAAATGTCAGTAAGTGTTGTATCAAAAGCTTTTTCTTTAAACAAAACTGTCTATGCAGAAGAGGGAGTTCATTTTATGGATTTACTATTAGAATCTTTAAATACCACTCCATGGTATACTGGAGGAGATATTGTAGTAATTGATGAAACTGGGGCTGTCATTTATAATATATAGCTTAAAAGTTCTACAAATAGAAATGCTCGTTTTAATATTGCAACTAAATAGTTAAAAAAATAGATTTTAGCTATTACTCAGGCTTTTTAGAGTTAGAATATAATATAGGCTGCAGAAGCAATTTATGAGGCACTAAAAACAAATAGTGCAAATGAAATTTAGACTAAAGATGAGCAATATTTTTAGAGAATATAGGAAAATATTGCTAAACATTTTGAAAAATAGATTACAATTAATATTTGACATTTAAAAAAAAATATGTTATACTAAAATAGATTAGAGATAAAGGAGGCTATTTTAAATGGCACAAATTACTTATACAAAATTGGGTATTAAACCAGTAGTAGATGAAATAAAAGTAATTGATTGGGCTCCAGAATTAAGAATTGAAGTAAAACAATATTTACCTCTTTCTAAAAAATTAGAAGTTCTTACAAATATTATTAATGCATCTACTGATGATAATGGTTTTTATAATAGTGCAAAAATTGATTTTAATCAAACTCTTGAAATTATTTTTGCATATACAAATATTAAATTTACAGATAAACAAAAAGAAGATCTTATGAAATTGTATGATAGTTTTTATAGTAGTGGTTTAGCTGAAAAGATTTTTGAATTAATTCCACAAAGTGAATTACATTGGTTCGATAAGCATGTAAGAATTAGTATTGATAAAATTTATGAATATCGTAATTCTATTTATGGTATTTTAGATGCTTTAAAAACTGATTATAATGATTTAGATTTAGATATTGAAAAATTAAAAACAGAATTAGCAGAAGGAAATATAGACTTTTTAAAGGAAGTTATAGACAAGATGGTCTAATTGCATTAATCTTATTAATTAATTTATTAATTATTAATAGGAGAATGATTCTACACGGGTTATTAGAGTTGTTCTAATAACCCGTTTTCTTTTTATATATTTTGGAGAGAAAGGAGAAAAAATACATGGCAAAGCAATTAAATGTTGATATGCGATTTACTGCAGATACTAGTAAAGCTAAATAGTCTATTACAGAATTACAATCAGCTATTCAAAAATTAGGCTATGGAACAACCCCAAGAAGTGGACTTATTAATGTTGCTGAATTTGAAAAAGCTTCTACTGCTGCGCGTGAATTAGCTTATCATTTAAATAATGCTTATAATGCAAAAACAGGAAATTTAGATTTAAGTAAATTAAATGCTAGTCTAAAATCTAGCGGAACAAATTTACGTGATTTAACTTCTGGTTTTAAGAATGCGGGAGAAGTTGGACAGCAAGCTTTTGTGTCTCTTGCTAAAGCTATTGCTAATGCAGATTAGCCAAGTATTAGCATAAATACTCATTTAAGTACAATGTTTACAACTTTGAAGAATGTTGCTAGATTCTAGTTATCATCTAGTATTATGCATGGCTTAATTGGTGGAGTATAGACAGCATTTAATTATGCACAAGATTTAAATTAGTCTTTAAATAATATTCGTATTGTGACTGGGCAAAGCACTGAATAGATGGCTCGTTTTGCTGAATAGGCAAATAAAACCGCAAGATCATTAAGTTCAACAACATTAGATTATACTAATGCATCTTTAATTTATTACCAATAGGGTTTAAATGATGCAGAAGTAAAAGCGAGAACTGATGTTACAGTAAAATTAGCTAATATTTCTCGCCAAAGTGCCGAAGAAGTATCTAATCAGATGACTGCTATTTGGAATAATTTTGATTAGGGCTCGCATAGTATGGAATATTTTGCAGATGTAATCACGGCTTTAGGTGCAACAACAGCTTCTAGTAGTGAAGAAATTGCAACAGGTCTTGAAAAATTTGCTCCAATCGCAGGTACTATTGGATTAAGTTATGAAAAAGCAACATCTGTATTAGCTGCAATTGTTGCTAATACACGTCAAAGCGCTGATACAGTAGGTACTGGTTTAAGAACTATTTTTTCTCGTTTTGAAAGTTTAAAACTTGGAGAAACTCTTGAAGATGGCGTTGATCTAAATAAATATACTAAAGCAATGTAGACTATTGGCGTTAATGTATTAGATGCCAATGGAAAACTTCGTGATATGGATAGTATATTAGATGATGTAGCAGCTAATTGGAAAAAATTAGATGATACCTAGAAAACTGCTTTTGCTACTACAGTTGGTGGCGTACGTCAGTATACTAATTTAATGGCGATGTTTGAAAATTGGGATGATGTATAGCAAAATATGCTTACTGCTTCTGGAGCAGAGGGAACTTTATAGAAGCAAGCAGAGATTTATGCTGAATCTTGGGAAGCTGCTAGAAAACGTGTAAAAACAGCTACTCAAGGATTATATGATACATTAATTGATGAAGATTTTTTTATTGGAATTGATAAAGCTCTTGAACATATTTTAGTAGGAATTAATAAATTTCTTGAAGGTTTTGGTGGAATTAGAAGTGTTGTTGGAGGAGTGCTATCATTTATATTAGCAGCTGTTTCTAATAAAATTGGTCCAGCTATAAAAAAAGTTGTTTAGGATATATAGATTTTAAGCGGAGGCAGTCAAAAAGTATATGGACAAATGCAACGCAATGCTTCTGCTATGATTAGAGAAGAAATTGCTTCAACAAATCCAGATGGAACAAATAAATATAATACTGTATAGAGAGCTGAATTAGAAGGAGCTAATAGTTTATTATTAGCTAAAACTAAGCTTGGTATGGTAGAAGATAAATTATCAGCAAGTGAAAAAATGCGAGCTTAGTTGGCTATTGAAGGATTATAGAAACAACAAGAAGAAGTAAAACGGCTTGCAGAAGAATAGGTAGCTGCTGAAAAAGCAGTCGAAAAAGCTGCAAAAGAAGCTGATTAGGTTAGAGAAAATGAATTAAAAAGATTAAGAGCCAAAACTGAATAGGCTAATAAAAAAGTTAGTACAGCAGAAGAAAATAAACAAAAAGCTGCAAACAATTTAAATGTTACAGACGTTAACAGATAGGGTTCAAATATATTTAGAACTAGTGATTAGTTAGCAAGTAAAACGTATAATTTTGCTGGAGATAAAGAAGCTATTTAGGCTTGGTTGTTAGAATTAAAAACTTTAGAAGATTAGGCATATAATTAGGGACTACAAATTTAGGAAGCATTGGTAAGAGGTATAATCACTGGAGAAGGAGAATCTTCTGTAGATATTTCTAGCGAATTATAGAATTTATTTAATTTTGATGAATTAAAAATAGATACTAACATGCTAGAAGGTTTAAGTGATGAAGCTGCAACTCAAGCATTAGAATAGCAAAAAGATAAAGTTGAATTATTGGCAAATTCTTTAGGTAAAGTAGGAGAATATGCACCTGAAGTTGAAAGAGCCTTACGAGATGTTGCATAGGCTCCCACCCCAAAAGATTATAATGAAGCCTTAGAAAGATTACAACAGGCCTGTAAAGATGCTAATATACCAGCAGAAAAATTACGAGATGCTTTAAAAAATACAGGTGGAGATCCTAAAGCATTTGATTAGTATATTAGCGCTTGTCAAAAATTAAAAGCAGCTTAGGAAGCTGCTGCTGAAGCTAAAAAAGAATTAGATGATATAGAAAAAAATGGTGGCTCTACAGAAGCAATGGCTGCAGCTTAGGAAAAATTGGCAGCAGCTGAACGTGAAGCTGGAGATGCTGCCAATGCTGCATCTGCTGCTCTTTCAAATTTAAAGAAAAATGCTAATGGGCTTAATTTTAAACATACTTTAACTGGAGTAGAAGGTTTCACAAAGGTTGCAAGCAGTTTTGGCCAAATTAATATGGCTATTAATTCTATAAAAGGAATGATTACTGCTCTTGGTGATGAATCTGCTACAGCTGGTGAAAAAGTTAGTGCTGTTTTTATGGGAATTTCCATGGGAATTCCAGCAATTATTGGTGCATATAGTTCATTAAGCACTGTAATTAATGGAGTAGCTACTGCATTAGCTGCTCAAGGAGCATTAAGCGAAGCCACTACTGCTAAATTAATGGCTAATGGAGTAGCTGCATAGTTTGCTGGAGCTGGTTATGATACTCAAACAATAGCTATTGTAAAAAAAGTAGCTATTGCTTAGGCAGATTTATTTACAAATGAAGCATTATCAACATCAGAGGGAAAAACAGCTGCAGCAAGAGCTATTGCTACAGCAATGGCAGAAGCTGGTATTATTGCAAATAGTGAAGATGCAATTACTAAAACAGCAGATGCTATGGCTACTGATGTATTAACTGCATCCAATGTAGCTTTAAAAATGTCAATGATTGAAATTGTAGCTATCATTGCTGCAGTTGCTGCCATTATTGCTGTTGCAGTAAAAGCTATTGATTTAATGCGAGATGCTTACAATAAAGATAAAATTGCTGCTGAAAATGCTGCTGCTGCAGCGGAAGAATTAGGAAAAAAATCAGAAGAAGCAGCACAGAAAGCATAGTAGATTGTTGATGTTTTTTCTAAATATGATGAAGCTGTAGAAATGCTTTCTAAATGTGAAAAAGGCACTTAGGCTTGGAAAGATGCTTTACAAGATGTAAATAATATTGTTTTAGATATTTTAGCTACAATGCCAGAATTAATTTCAGATATGGAAGTTTCTAGAGATGAAAATGGCATGTTTGTTATTGAAAATACTGATGATATTATAGCATAGTACTAGGCAAAAGCTACAAATGCTAAAGCAGCTGCCGTTATGGCTAATATTTCAGCTAATGAGGCTAGTTTACAATCTATTAGGACTGATAGACAACGAGAATTATTTAAGTTAAAAGGGTTTACTACAACAGAAGAATATTATGAAGCTGGGGCATGGGCACCTTCTACTCAAACTGTCTTAAAATCTGGAGTTAGTAATATTTTAAATAATGCTCAAGATTATCTTGGTTTATCTATTTAGGAGTTTGGAGATTTATTAATAGAGAGTGGAGAATTTACTAGAGATAGTTTATTTGATGAAGCAGGGAATGCTACTGAAGCTCTTTAGACTTTTTATGAAGCGACAATGGAATTGGGAACTGGTATGGAAGATCTCCAAAAATAGATGGATATTTCTGCACAAATTTTAGCTGAATCATATTTAGGAGATAGATATTCTACTGAAGCCAAATAGGTTGCAGCAGCTGGATATCAAGATAAATATGATGAAATTTATGCTTAGGTTTTGGAGCAATCTAATAATTATGCTGCAAGTGATAAATAGTCTGATTTACTTTCAAATAGAGATAGTATTTGGCATAGATATTTAAATGCTATTGGTGAATCTACTCTAAATTATAAATTAGTTTCTAACGCTATTCAAGGAGAAGACAATGAACGTGAATATGTATTTAAGGTAGGAACTAGTTCTGAAGAATAGAGAGTTTCAGCAGAACAAATGGCAGCTACTATTGCAGCTGCAGAAGCCTTATCTGCATTAGAAGTATCAGCTAAGGCAGCTCAGGAATCTTTGGGCGGTATGCAAGAAAATATTGATGCTTTACCTACTGTAACCGGAGGAGAAGAAGATGAAGGTGGAACTCCAGAAGAGAGACATTATGATTCTGGTGATATTACCGATTATTTAGCTACTGGGAATTTTGAAGGAAGTAATTAGGCTGCTGTTGAAGATATTCTAGCTGATATTAATTCATTCGCTGGAGAAGATGCTTATGCTCAAACTCAAGCTTACTTGCAATCTATTTTAGGAGATGAAGTAGGGTCTTAGATAGATGCTTAGGATTTTTATGACAAATTAGCAGGATTAGATTTCAGTTCCGTTGGATCAGATTTATCAGCAACTGCTAAAGCATCTTTTGAATCTGCTGTAGCTGATTCTGACGCATTTAAAGCTCTTGGAATTGGAGATTAGGCCGAAGCTGCTGCATTATTTCAAGAAATGTTTAATGGATTAGGGGCTGAAGCTGTTGATGCTTTTGGAGAATAGTTTAGTGAATTAGATACTGAACAAATGTAGGGTTTAACTGATGTTTTAAATAATTTTGATTGGTCTACTGGAGATATTGATGCTTTATGGCAATCATTAGAATAGGTTGGTATTACTGCTGAAGATGTAGATTTACAACCATTTATTGATTATATGGTTGAAGCAGCAGCGATCGCAGGTACTTTTTCTGGAGCTACTGCTTTATTTAAAGGTATTCAAGATATAATTAAATCTATGTCTACTGGTGATACTATTTCAGATGATGATTTTACGAAATTAACCTCTGAACTTGGAGTTAGTCAAGAATTATTAGATCAATATTTTATTACCATGGCAGATGGCACTCATAAATTAGTTGGCGATGCTACTGCTTTTTATGCTGCTATTAAACCTAGTATGATAAAATAGTTTGCAACTAATATTGAAACTGCTAGAGCTTCAAATGAAAAAATTACTGCTATATAGTCATCTGGTTATGAATTAACAGATTTAAGATAGGTTGCTGGGCAAAGAGGTATTTATGGATCTACCCATAGACAAAATGCAGAAGGACAGTGGGAAGATACAACAGATAGAGATTTAGTGGCTGCCCAATTAAGTTTATTATAGAATGCTGGCTATGCTACTAATTCAGAAGGTTTAGGAGCTAGTCAATTAGCTGAATGGCAAAATACCTTAGAATCTGGAGGTAATTTTAGTTATGATGATTTAATGCATATTTCTGAAGGCGTTGATTTAGTTAGCGCTAGTTGTGAAAATTTAGATGAAATAATGGAGCAAAATAATGCTACTATTGTATAGAATCAAATGGCTATGGCAACAAGCGCTTCTACATTACAAGAATTATAGATGTTAGGTAATTAGTATGGTTTAAGTAATGAAGCATTAATTGCTGGATTATAGAATTTAGGCACAATGTATGATAACGCTGCTTAGGAATTATAGGCATATAATCGTGCATTAGCTACAGGAAACGAAGAAGCTATTAAATTTGCTTAGGCTAATTTAGAAGCTGCTATTGCTGCAGGAGAAGCAGCTGCTCAATATGATTTAGATCCAGAGGCTTTAGAAGAATTAACAGATGCATATGGTGATTATTATGATGAATTATCATAGGGCGAAGGTATGCTTGAAAGTGATGCTGAAGCGGCTAAAGATGCGGCTGTTCGATATATGCGTTTAAATCGAGCAGTAGAAGATTTAAGTAGTAATCTTGATGATTATACAGATATTATTGAAGGTGTCCAAAAAGCTTAGGGAAGAGCAAAAGCAGAATTTTTAGCAACTAATAAAAATGTAAAGGCTTTTAAAAAGACTATGGCAGATTTATTAGATACTTCAGAAGATTTAATTGATTCTGACTTTATTGATAAAATGAATCTCGATGATTTAAAAAAAGCAGCAGAAGGGGACGAAGAAGCAATTTAGCGATTAAGAGATAGCTTTATTGAAGTTACAGCTGCTGCAGAAGGAATAGATGGTTCAAAAATTTTAGATGAATTAAGTGGTTTTGAAGAAGGACAAGTATTTACTATTGATTTGGATACAATGCCATTTTTGACTTCTTTAATTTAGGCTAAATTAGCAGCTGGTGCTACAGCGCCAGAAATTCAGTCAATGTTATCTGGTTTTGGAATTGATGCTGATGTATCACCTTTCATTGGAAGTATGGCAGAAATGGAAGCAGCAGCTGCTGATGCAGCAGATGGTGTTATTGTTGCTATGGATGCTGCAGCTGGTAGTGGTCTTGATGCAAACGTTAATACTGTAACAGCAGCAAATACAGATACAAAAGAAGATGTAGAATTTCAAGAATCAATAGAATGGACTCCAAGAGAATCAGAGGGAGATAAAGTTGTAAAAAATGGTGATGACGAAGCTACTGATGTAACTCAGCAATTATCTGAAGCAAGAAAAGTAATCACCTGGAATCCAGTGAGTGAATCTCAAGAAGTTGAATAGACTGCCGCTGCAGTTGAAATTAAAAATGCACATAAATCTTCTGGTGGTCATACTGGTGGATCAAGCAAAAAAACAGGCGGCGGTGGAGGCGGCGGCGGTAATAAAGCCAAAAAGAAAGATAAAGCCAAAGCTAATACTGGAACTCGTTATCATACTGTAAAAGCAAAACAATCTAATAATTCTAATCGACAAAATAGAGTTAATAAATAGAAAGATCGTGCCTTTGGCGCTGAAAAAGTAAAATACGCTCAAAAAGAAATAGATTTACAAAAAGAATAGATTACATTATAGAAACAATATATTAAAGAAATAGAAAAAAATTTAAAAATAGATAAAACTGATTTATAGAAAGCTTTTAATAATGTTGGTTTTACAGGAAGTAGAGCTGGTTTAAAATTAAAAATTGATAAAGATGGTGTCATTGAAAATTTCTAGGAAATTGAAGATGCATTATTAGCAGAAGAAAATAATTTAATTACCAAATATAATAATGAGAGTTGGAATGGCTGGGAAAATCTTACTAATAAATTTGGTGAAAAATATGAGTCTAAAGATGAATGGTTTGAAGAACAAAAAGAAAAATTAGATGAATTACGTGATGCAATTTCTCAATATGAAGAAACTCAAGACTTATATGAGGATCAATTAGCTGAATTAAAAGAACAGTTAGAAGCTTTAGCAGATGCAGCTTTAGAGTTGTTAGCTACTAAAATTTAGCTACATATAGATGTAGATGAGGATGAGTTAGGGCTTTTAGAATTTTCACTTGAAGCAATTGAAGATAATGCATATAAAGCCGCTGAAGCGATTAGTTTATTTGGAGATGAAACTGGAAATTATTTAGATTAGATTGATACTTATCAAAAAGGATTAAACGAATTATTAAGAAGTAAAGGATTAGATCCAGCCAATTTAAATAATTACAATACTTCTGAATTAGTTGCAAAAGGATTTACTTAGGCAGAAATTGATTAGATTAGAGAATGGCGAGATGCTATTCTTGATGCAAATCAGTCTTTATTAGAAATGCGAGGAAATATTCTTGATAAAGTTATTTCTACTTTTGAAGAATTAAATGATAATATTAATACTTCTTATGAACTATTTGATCATTATAATGATGTATTGGAAAATTATCGAGATATTACAGATACACTAGGTCGTCATATTAATAAAGAGCAAAAGAAATTAATTAATGATTTAAATAAAGCAATGTTAGATAATTCTAAGACTCAATTAGCAACAGCAAAAGAACTTTATGATAATATGTTAAAAGAACAAGAAGAAGCCAAAAAGAATTATGATGCTGCTATTAAGGCTGGCGATGAAGAGACAGCTCGTCAATGGAAACAAGTTTTAGATACAGTTAATGAAGCTACTAATGAAGCTCAAGAAACTTGGATGTCTCAATGGCAAGATACAACTGATATGATTTAGGAAATTTTTGAAACAATGATTGAACAAATTGTTCAAGAATTTGATTAGGCTATTAGTGGGGCTTTTGGTTCTTTAGATTATTTATCTGAAGCATTTGACCGTCGTGCTG
>JAEEGL014938339.1_pt1 | contig 15455 bp, 19 predicted proteins | sample 9134231 | NCBI WGS metagenome assembly JAEEGL01 (sample SAMN16246548, study PRJNA631951) | gut metagenome | biome: gut microbiome; feature: rumen; material: fiber-attached | host: Bos | place: Iran: Karaj | collected 2018-10
ATGACCTTCGGTAGTACATTCGAAAGGAAAGAACCAAAATCCGTCAACCGAATCCAGGATTGGTTGAGCCATACTCTCACGATCATCATCGAGTAGTTCGTTATTGGCGAGTTTTAGTTCAGTCAAGCCATTTTCAGCGATGCTTTCTTCGTCACGGACTACAATATTATCTTCTTGAGGTTTACGACTTAATACTACAGCGTTAATCTCCCCATACTTTGGCTCAAATCTAATAGACTTTAAGTTATCGTATGTCCATAACTCGGAAGGAGTATTAATAGTGTTCTTGAGTAGTAAAGTGTCATTTGAGCCATTAATCATCGCTATGGTTGCAGTCGCTCCAGCGATTTCCGACAAAATATCACGATAAGTAATGTTACTTATCTTTTCATATAAGTCATCACTGATAATCTTGTCACCATTAACTAATATCTGCGTAGCGTCATAGTTTAAATTAAAGTTGTTGGCTAATTGTTCGACCATCCCAGATATAGTACATGGAAATGTGAAGCCGCCGGATGAATATGAAGAATACGCCAAAGCGCCTACTCTATCATACGCCTTAAACTCCGTAGTCTCTTTTTCTAGTTTCGCATTCTGTTCATAGACATAGTAATTGCCAAGATCGCAATCCTCCCAAGAATCATTGATTGAATCTGTCTGCACACTAATAGTTAGATGAATATCTTTACCTATCAAGTTATGATCTGTACCGAGAAGGTTAAATGAGAGTGTTTTCGTAGTAGAGCCAAAATAGTAGCCTGAAGATTCGATAGTTAGATTCATTAGGTCATCTGAGGAACTAAACTCTTGCTCGTCATCAGCTACAATGATCGCCCTTACAACCTTCACGGGAGCCTTCATAGCATTTTTGAACGCCTCAGATACATCTATCGCCATATAGCCTCCTAAAGTTTACTGACCGGTACTAATGACACGGTAAATGTTTTATACAATCCCCTCGACTTATCTAAGATTTCAGGCGCATAATCACCTGCATAATAACTTGCCGTTACGGTTCCTCTAGTTTTTGGGGAAAAATATGTCACATTAAAATACGGCTGGTCAAGCAGCGTACATATTTGGCTAATTTCGTTTTCGGTAAGCGCATCCCGAAAGGTGAGCTCGATCTTTGGGAAAATACCTATCAGAGAGGCTCGAACATCGCCATTCATGTTGCGGTCTGCATCTTTCCAAAGTTTGTTATAGCCAATTTTATAGCCCGACAGACCGTTAATCGTATTTCCATTAATCTTTAGTAAATCACCAGAAAAAGCCATCACTTTAGCCTCTCTATAACATCACCAGCATACAGTCCGACTCCAGTGCTAGAATTCCATCCTTCATAGATCGTTTGTCCTGGTTTAACTTTGGTAGACACCCATGTTTTTGCGTACTCATCCATTGATAATCCATACTTCACATATCCTTCGCAGCGTAACATAATAGCGCTCATCGTATCCCCTCTAGCAACATTGATTTTATTGCAAGTATTTGAGATCGGCTCTGGAGAAGGAGACGGCGATGGCGAAGGAGTCGGATTATAATCGCCGGGAACTACCCAAACATAACCTGAAATACTCATATTGTGCGTTGATATCCTGAGTGGCGTGAAATTTGCATCGTTTACCATAGCAGTATTAGATCCAGTAGAATATAAGTACATTACCGTGTGACCATATTGCGTATTAAAGCCACCCGAACCAATCGCTCCCTTAACTGGCTTATCGATATACTTAAAGCCATAGTTCTTCACGAGCCATGCCGCAACATCTTTACCATTAACGGCACCGTAGTCTGGGTGAGTCGTAGAGTATTCTCTTCGACCAGTAGCAAGATAGCCGGTATATTTTGAACACTGCCAGCCTTTTCCGTTGTCATTGTCGCCGTCAGGCAATCTCCGATTAAGGATAGCATCGATACTAGTGCTGAAACCGAGACCAACCTCTTCAGTATCGTTTAATTCAATTGTTTCGGCATCTGTTGGTGCTTCGTGGTTCATTATTTCATCGAGTCGCTTATTAGCATCTTCGATAAAGTTTTCAGTGTACTCTTCGATCTTGGCATTGTTGCCGTCAAGAGTAATGCTTCCGTTCTCAGATTTCGTGCCGTATAGCAAAAAGACTATACATAATATCGCAACTCCCATAACTATAAAGAAGGCTACATGGTCGCTAATCCATTTTTTGAAATTACTTACCATTCGTCTTCTCCTTTTCTTCATTATTCTTTTGGTTTGTTACGCCTAGGAAATATATATTAATACCACCAGAGAAAAGAAGGGCGGTTTGAGTTATTTGTTTTGCAACTTCTTCAAATCCCCAAGTAGTCCCTAAACCTTGAATGACAAATGCCGCAAAAGAGAGAAGACCAACGGCAATAGAAAGTTGTCTTGTAGTTTTCTTTTTCAGTTTCATTTCTTACCTCCTTTAGAATTAGCTAGGCTTTGTTCTACGCCTAGATACCAATCGTTATAATCATTAACACGCTTGGTAACTTCTCCATTTCCGCCATTCTTGTGATATATGGCATATTCATTTTGAATATCACCCCAGTTTGTAGGAAACTTATGAAATAGTTCCCAATTCAATTGATCTTCCATAATCATTTGCAATATCGACTGTTTTGCTGCGTGTCGATTCGCTTGGTTCGATTGGCGTATGTAGGTAATAACAGTGACAATTGCCGGAATTAAGGCTGTTGCTAGGTTTTGGATCGTATTCGTGATTTGCTCGTTCATTTATGCTTTCCTTTGGCATCAAAAAACGCCTAGAACATAGTTCTAAGCGCCATTGATATTAACTTAATTATATCATGAAAAGCATAAGTTTTGCAGGCTATTTACCCGGAACGCTACAAACCGATAGCCTATAAATATTATAGCATATTAGTGCTTATGCTTACGACTCATTTTGCGCATGATGATATGCTTGCGAATGATTTCTAATGGATAGATCATATTTTCTCCCAATTAAATATACTCTCTATACCGTACATGATATAGAGAGTATATGAAAGCATGAGTACGATCAATTAGAATGAATCGTCCAGTAATACCCAGTGACTATCCGACATCTCTTCGTGCCACTCGGTATTATTGATATAAAGCTCATCTTCGTAATTGCGCACGAATCCCCAATGCAAATTGTGTTTCTTAGCGTACTCGTTCAGTCTATCAAATTTGAATGGGGCATACTTATCAATGTTTTGAGTAGTGCCGTCTGGAGCTTCGCCACCCTTAGCTTCTATAAGCCATACAGTGCCATCTTTGCGCTTTACGATATAATCTGGATAGAATAGGCGTTGCTTTCCGATACCTGTTAGGTATACGAGTGATAGATACTGCTGACCAGTGTCGCCATTTTTGTATACCCAATCAATATCGTCTCTGCGTTCGCACCATTTTTCAAACATACGCTCCGTGCGCCAACGAATCTTCGGAGTACAAAATCCAGATGTATATTTTTCATATGCATTACTCAAGAATTCAACTTCGTTTTTCACTCCTGGATCATAATTTAGATAATCATCTTCCGGCATCTTAAATTCATCTTCACGGATAGCGAGCTGAAGTCTTGCCTGCGTTGCGCCAATTTCAGCAGAAATAGCACGACAGTCGTTCTTAAGCTGTTGCTCATTATTGATAACGAAGGCATATAATTCTTCTTTCGTCTGAGAAATTAAATTGAATTTGGATCTTTTGCCGTCATCACTGAATAAACGCTCGAGAATTGCCCTCACATGGTATTGCTGAAGGCTTAAAATCGTTTTCAATTCATTTGTGGAGTGAAGCATGTTAATACCGTGCTTGTGTGTATCGACTAGCGTACTAGTTTGTTGCATGTCGGCTGCTGTAATGGACGATAATGTTTCAAAGCGACCTTTTAGCCATTTACCATAGATATGATTACCAAAGATATAGGCATCACCATCCGCCATTTTTTTCTTATTCAACTCTTTGTCTTTTGTGAGATTATATGTAGCAACAAAGTAGTTGTACATTCTCTCCATGATCTCACGCTCGCCAAGACCAGCATAGTCAAGGTCACGATTCTCACGAATCAGTGTAAATGTTTTACATTTGTCTTTAAGATAAAGATGCCGCTTTTCATATGATTTTTCAATATTAGCTAAAAGACCTTCACGATATTCCTTATCGAAAGTATATACATAGCAACAGTCTAGCATATCATTCTCATAATGCTTTCGTTCCGGCATACGACGAATGCGACCAATAGTCTGGATAGTAAACTGTTCGCTCATCCCCTCACGAAGTTTGACAAGAATTTTCGCACGAGGGCAGTCCCAACCAGTAGCGATAGCTTGCTTGATCAATAAGAATGCTACTTGACCGTCGTTGGCTACTAAATCTATTTCGTCATTGGGGTGGTCGCCAGTCATCCATGTGTCGACCATGCCGTTTTCGTGAGTATAACCCATGTCGGAGAGTTGCTGTAAGACCTCTTCTATTGCCTCAGGTTTACCGCTTGGGAATTGAACAATAACAAGAGGGCGAATTACTTTACCGAGTTTTTTATACTCCTCAATAATAGCTTTTCGTCGTTTATCTGCTTGCTTCAGTAAAATATCCGAGCCTTCATCAGTATCAGGATCATCCTCGATACTTTCGTTGATATAGATAGCTTTCGTGATGAGTCCGGAAGCAATCACATCGTTCTCGTCAATCTCGATGTATTCTGCATTGGGATTATTTGTCGTAGTTGCACTAACACGGATAATATGAGTCGCTCCAAAGGCGTCAATAATCTCCTGAGCCTTAGCTGTCTTGTTGTTATGTTCCTCATCTATTATTACAATAAAGTTAATACCTTCTCGTTTTGCTGCATCAATTTTATCGAACAGGTTTTTCTTCTCGCCATCCTTGAGTGCGGTATTATCTTTTTTAGTAATCTTCTCCCAGTTGATGAAAGTTGTACTGCACTTGTCAAAACCTCCAGTAAGCGCATCATCAAGTGTCTGAGATGAACGGCTAGGGGCGAATTTGACCATTTTGCCACGGCTCTGTTCTTCGAGCTTTCCAGCACCAGGACAAAGCCAAACAAAAGCCGTATTCTCATTCATACTCAAATACTCATCAACATAGTCGATCAGCATGATAGTTTTACCAGAACCAGTCGGAGATTTAATTACAATCGTCTGTTTTGACATATAGTTTGATGTTAGAGCCAGCAATTTATTAACCGTATCTTGCTGGAACTCAAATAAGTCTACACTTATCATGCTTCACCTGCCTCTCTTAATTCTTCACGGAAATAATAATCCGGAATAATATAGCATTCTTTTTGATAAAACAAATCTTTTTGTTTGCCAGTCAACAGAACATTTCTCGAAATGAATATAGCCTCAATCTCTGGATACTCGTCCCATTCTTTCTCGAGATCATCGGCGTCCTCATCTGTCAAAATACTTATAAACTTTCTTTTATCAATTTTTACGCCATACTCTAGCTGGATCATTTCATCAACTCGAGATATTAAAGCATCGGTAAGATTCTCCGTATCTTTAGATACGAATTCAGTCTTATAGTATTTTAGGTTCGCAGGAATATGTTCAGGATATTTAGATCCATCAGGTCGTTCGCCGGTAATCACAGTTTTTAGTCTTGGATATGTTACTTCTTCGGCTATGCCGTTTTCGTTATTGGTACACATGATGAATCGTCTATTACCACCATCAGCTTCATTCATTTCGAGAACAGCGTGCCCAGTTGTCCCGGATCCCGCAAAGAAATCAACCACCACAGCCTCTTTATTACTGCGAATCATTGTATATAAATAATCCCTAACAGCATTCAATGATTTTGGATAATCAAATGTTTTTTTCTTGAAAATATCCAGTAGAAGGTTTGAGCCGTATGCAGATGCATCATAAGTTGGATTTACCCAAACAGTTTTAGCTTTGCGACCGCTCTTTATTCTGTCCTTAGTCTGGAACACATACTTATTGTTGCCGTTCCCATTTTTCTTATTAATTTGGATATTCCCATCAGCTAAGAAACGCTCGACTTTATCACGACCTAGCCTCCAACATCTTTCTTCGCCGCCCTCGTCTATTGGGTATACTTCATCGTAACCTTCAGTTTTTACCAAAGTCCCCTCGAGAGTTTTCGGATTCACATATATTGGGAAAAACTGTTTTGGACGATCTTTTCTTCGGCTCGCAGCTCCACTCTTACGCAAAGGAAGTAGGCGATATTTCGATTCCTCGTCTTCATATTTAAATACCGCAGCTTGATCTTCGGTTAACGGAAGGTTTTCTATTTCAGCCAATTCAGCATTCTTGGCATAAATCAAATAGTACTCATGAGATGTCGCATAAAATTTATTTGAAGTTCTGCCTCGTGGATTACTCTCAACTACTATCACACCGATTTTGTTTTGCTCGCCAAAGATTTCATCCATGAGCAGACCAAGAGTATATACTTCATAATCATCTATGGTTACTACGATTGTGCCTGTCTCTTTTAACAAATTCTTAGCCAAAACCAAACGGTTACGCATGAATGAAAGCCATTTACTATGGCGGTATGTATCATTAGAATCGACAATATCATTGTTATATCGCCAAGAATTACTTCCAGTATTATATGGTGGATCGGCATATATGACATCGACCTTATCCCTAAGCGTCTTTTGCATTAAATATAAACTATGGAGATTATCGCCTTCTAGGACAAAATTATAGCTTCCATTTGCACCGGAGAGCTCTCTAGATTGATCCTCGACAAAAACTGGAATATCAGTTGCTAATTTGTCATAAACATCCTCACTATGTTCCTCAAAAACGATCCCGTATCGAGTTTTAATTAACGCATTTTCTATTTCGCCAATAGACAAAAGAACATCTTCGTCATCTTTGTTTTTTGATTTGATCTTCTCGAGGAAGTCGAGCATCCGTTCACGGCGCTGCTGTGACAAATTAGCCATCAATATAATCTCCACTTAACTCTTATTATTATATCATAGGTTCGTGAAAATTCTAGGCTGCCGACCACTTAAAAATTGCTCACCCCAGTAATTAAATCGACATTCTAGCTTGCTTAAAGTCTTGATACCTCGCCTCAGTTGTTGCCTCGGATGGTTTTATTTCTCCTTCCTCAACGAGTTTTTGCCTAGTTCTTCGAATTGTTTCCGGACTCGAAACATGCGTCAGATTCCAAAATATACTCTTCGAATAATTCCACCCTTCGACTTTCCAAATTAGTGATATTAGCAGTTTATCATCATTTGCGGCTTCTGGAACATCCGCAATAGCTCTTAATATCTTGTGGCGCATATCTAGCGTATTAATTTTCATATCTACCTCCTTAAAGAACTCCTGGACTGCCGGTAAGCAAAGAATAAGTGTGGAGTTATGCAATGGCTAAATGTTACCGGCAGACCGAGAGACAGAAATATATTCTGTAACAAAACTTATTTTTCATTAGTTATATGTATGATATTTCCGTAACTTCGTTTAATGTCTGCCATGATTTCTTTCAGCTCATCCTTATCGCTAACACAATCCATCCCGTATTCTGCTGTGTTGATAATAATTTCAAGCTCATCACGAACACGCTCCAATTGTTCGCTAGTCATAGCTCCCCCTAAGTCTTCATTCATTTTTTACCTCCTTTAATTATTTGATTGAGCCTTAGCTCTTATCCGCCAATGACTATTCATTGAAAGATAAGAACCAAAGATCAGCTCTTTAACATGGATGGGCTGGCTACATTAAAGAAGAGATGTGAACATTAGTAACGAAACACTTAAACATACTCTTCCAGCCGCAAATAAAGGTACTTAGCGTTTTTGTGCGACCTTATCAATAGCGCATTACGCAAGTAACCAGTCCATCGATGTCAAAGAGCATGAAATCCTAGAAGGGTATTTCGTCGTCATTCGGGACGGCATCTTCATCCTTCTTGTCACTCCTAGTTAGACTTAACGAGACGCCTTCATCATAGAAAACCGAGATAAGCTTCGATTCACTTGATGCTGTTGCATGAAGCTTAACTAGGAGCCTTGATCCATGAGGCGAGCTGAGAAGAACGCCGACCTCGTGGTAGCTATTCCTCTCAACGCCATCTTTCTTATATGTTCCGTTTTTAACCTTTAGTGTTCCGATTTTTCTGAAGACTGTTTTGCTTTCTCCCATAATTCTTCGTATTCCTCCATTGAATGTCCGTAGACTTTAATTGAATGAGCTATCGCACCTTTCAAACCTGCCAGCCTAGCTCGTTCACGACCGGTCAGACCATCGCTACCTATATTTTGTGAAGCAAATCCTCCTTTACCATGTCCTTTGCCTACATGAGTTCCGTCACTCATTAGAAACTTAGTCCTTCTATCCTTTCCGTTAATTCGTTTATTCGTTTCAAGCTGGCTTTCTCAAATGCTCTAGCTTCAGCAAGTCGATCTTCGACATCTTTACGACGCACATCAAATATCTGGAGTTCTAGTCCCGGAATTAAATCCGTATAGATAATAAAATGCAGCGTTTCTAGATTTTCGTTGACCATAAAATATTTAAGAACCTGGGGTTCATATTCCTTCGGATACTGATTCTCGTCAAAGCATTTGATAACCTCAGCAGAAGAAAGGCATTTCACTTCACAAGCCTCACGAACCTTTCCATCCTTATCAGTAATTGCTCCATCTGGACTCACATACGCATTCGGATCGTAATCAGAAACCCATACGACTGACTCGTCGTCAACCTTTTTGCCGGTCTTTTTTTCAAATGCCTCAATGGCTTCAGGCTCAAGAATGTGTCCACGAGCCATCATTGTAAAAGGTTCTCCATTCAATCGATCTTCGTAATCGTTTGGCGTTACTGGTCGAGCTACACGATCCGCTACAATTTCGTAGAAATGTCTTTTTGGCTCAGCTTCAAGTTTTAATTCTGCGATTTCGCTTGGCTCTAGCATTTCGGCTAACTCTTGAACCGTAGATCGTTTATCTTCTGGCGAAAGCGGATTTTCTTCCTCAAGCTTCTCGATAATTCGTGACTTAAGGGGAAGACCAGGGATCCATAAATTCTTAAACTCCGAACCGCCAGATTTACCCCTTCGAAACTCAAGCCACTCTTCGCTATTTTGTTGAATTTTAATAACTTTCATTTTTAATCCTTTCCATAGTTTGCCTACGAATATCATCAAGCGCCTCATCCCGTGGCGATGGATCAAAATAGTCTTCAATATATTCATCTGCGGCAGGTAAGAGGTATTTATCTACGATTTCGTAGATAGACTTGTAGATCATAGAATTTATTTCTTCGCCACAATCTGGAATGTCATCAGTTAAGAATTCCGTCATGGTATCTGCGTCTTTAACGCAACGCTCGTCGACATCGATGCAATCCTCCAGAATACTATTTGGAATTTTCATTTGATAACTCCTCCTTCATAGCGTTTTTCTTAGCCTGGACATCTTTATCAAGCTGAAGATCTTTAGAAAGGCTCATCCATGTTTCCTGCAAAGCTTTCATATTCTTAGCCTTTGCGAGTTGGTTGATAGCCTCACTACGAGCATCCTCAGCTTTTTGTTTTTTGAAGTCCTCGAACTCCTCCATCTCCTCACTTGATGCGATTTCACCTGACGATGCGTAACCCAGAACTGCTAACGCACGACCGATGGCGATAGTCTCGTTCTTCTCGAAACCTTTTTCTTGTTTCACTTTATCCGCATACATGAGCGAAGATCCTTCAGCGTCAGCGCTCTCAATTGCTTCTTTAGCGCTTACTCCAGACTTGAGAAGATCGTAAAAATCCGTCTTATCCTTCCAAATATATGCGTGATGAGTGAGATCACCCTTTTCGTTGTAAGTGAATTTAATTGAGATTTTCGAGCGAGGATTTGCAGAACGGAACTCATTCAAACGGTCAGCAACCTTTGCATATTCGGCGCCGCCCTTGATCTTTGTTGTTTGTACTTTACCCATACAAACTCCTAATGAGTAGCGCAGGAAATCCTTCGAACCAGGATCGTCTCTGCTTTACTTCTTATTTTTTTAACTTTGATATTTGCCATTGCATTTCTCCTTTGCAATTAATTTGATATTTGCCGCTCATGCGCCTTAGATGTACGCATGAACGGACGACTTTGATGAAGCAGAAGTGGTCGAGACCTCGTCAATCGCTGAGCGTCGTCGCATCTCACTTTCGTCTTCTCAGAGGCGGCAATATGTTGGGAAATCTTGTCACCTCAATCAAAGAAAAAAGTCGGCTCCATCTGAAACCGACTTTAGAAAACAAAAAATCTCACTAATTTCTTAGTGAGTTTAACTATCTTATGGTGGAGTGTGCGAGGCTCGAACTCGCCACCTCAGCTATGCCATAGCTGCGCTCTACCAGATGAGCTAACACCCCATAAACCTGGTTCTAAATTGTGAAGAACTAGCTACAGGGGTGAGCTGTATAAGCGCTCTACCAAATGAGCTAATGCCCCAGCACCCTAATTATATCATTTTATTGTCAAAGAATCCAGCGAAGTTTTATTATTTAAAACGTTTAGATCGATATTATATTCACCAGAATATCCATCAAGCCGACCTTTGTCAGTATATTGCCAAAGAGTCCAATCCTCACCGTAGTCAAAAAACGCCGGCAAATAGTAATTTGTTACCCATTTGGGGTAATCCGAAAAATCATCCTTTAAATACTTATCAAAATAGTCTTTACGCGCATAAATTATCGGCTTTACCTTATATTTTTCCTCAAGAATCGCCACAAACGCCTTGAGCCCCCTTACAACCGTATCTTTTTCTGGTGGATTATATACTTCCTCCATAGAAAGCTCCATATCGATCGCCGGAATCAAATATCCATTCAAATCACCCACCGTCTTAATATAATTCTCGGCTTGCGCCACGCCAGATTGATAATAGGAAAAATAGTGATAAGCCCCCGCCGGCATCCCAGCTTTTTTTGCATCACTCCATTTTTTGCTGAAACTATTATCTACGTGCGTGCTTCCCTCTGTCGCTTTAATATATACGAAATCAATATGCTGCTCTTTTAGGCGCTCAAAATTTACGTCCTCCTGATACGAAGACAAATCCACACCTTTTTGATAATTTCCAACAAAAAAATCATTAATACAAATATCTCGATTTTTTATGGCAATAAAAAGCCAAATGCCCAACCCAACTACTACCGCAATTATCGAAATACGTATTAATATCTTCTTCATACTATTCGGCCTGGATTACATCACTTGAATCTAAGTCAAAATCAGCCATCTTGAAACTTTTTATCGTAGGGTCTTCGTAGGTATTATAATAATATGTTTTGGAAGCGGAAGAATAGCCACCAGTATAAACCGTAATTTCATATTTCCCATCTGCCATTTGAGCAGCACCGTCAATCATCGCAACCCCAGCAAGAGTATGGAATAAACGCGAGACATTTTCTTCTTCGGTCTTTTTTGTAGGATAATGTGTATTTAGATATGCAACACGCACAAATCTAGATGATGCATAATAATCACCCGGAATGCCACGCATTAAAGAACCGGAGCCAAATGGTTTCATACTAGCATTTTGCCATTTTACTTCTACTGGCATTTGCGAGAATAAATTCATATAGTTACGGAGATTCTCATGGTGCCAACTATACCCCGGTTGGTTTGTAAGCACATCCACATCATTATGAAAAACCTCCATACCCTGATCGGGATATTCCACCACGATAGAACGTTTGCTGTCCCCAATAAGAAAATGGAGTTCAGATACAGGATACTGATCGTTTACTGGTTTTGCCACAATTACTGTGTTTTTAAGCGCCTCTTCAGCTTCATCTACAGTCTTAAAATTCATTACCACCCATAATGGAAATTCATAGGCTGCCACATTCGTCTTTCCCTCGACAGCATCCGTTGCATATGCGGCATATCCTGGAAAATTTAGCCCTGCAATCGCAAGACCAGACTCATTTGCGCAATCAAAATATAGAGGTTTATTCTCCGCTACGACCGCCATGCCAATAATAGCGCCACATTTAGGTGTCATTTCGCCAAGAAATGCAGAAGAATATTTGTATCCACGAGGAGTTATCACAACTTTTTGTCCATACGGCGTAGACCAATCTAAATTACGTCCAAAATACATATTACCTTCACCATCACCAAAACGCACTCCTGTGCACATTGTTACCTCCTGTGTTTATTATGCTTATTATTATAACATAAAAAAATACCCCATTTTGGGGTATTTTTCAAATTTATATTGCATCAGCAAAGAGCACCAAGCGGTGCGACGCATCACCATTACCGTAAGAAGTGCCACTACAAGTCATAATTACAATACTATGGCGAACTTCGCTAGGATCATAGCCATTAGCCACGTGGCCCATTTTATAAGTCACGCCACCGATGCCAAGTGTAGTTGCACTAGTTTTTGCATATTCCACCTTGTTCGAAACGCGGTAATAAGTAACTACACCATTATAGGTTAGAGAAAAAGTCTGGCCAATACCAACGGATGGCAAAAAGCCAAGTACATAGCTAGTATTGTGACCATAAAGAAATCTATTATTGTAAAACTTCACTACAGAACCAGCATTTACGGCCGTATCGCTAGTGTATTCAACCGTAAGAGAGCGGCCAGCAATATCAAGATGATTTGCAGGCGCAGCTGGTGTAGGCGCAACATAAACTGGAGTATAGGTAACAGTAGTTGCGGGTGCAGGAGCCGGTTCTGGCTCTGGTTCAGGTTCGGGAATAATAGTTTGTACAACCTTAGTTTGATCAAGGTCGAGCACGTTTACATCATCAGAAGCAAGCAAAAAGTCTGGGGAACCTGCTATTCCAATAAAGCTAGAGAGTAAAATAATCAATGTTTTCTTAAACATTTCCCAAAATAACTCCTTATGGTTTAATTATAGCATTTTTTGCCAAAAAAGTCAATCGATGTTATACTCTTTTAATTGAGGGGCGTATCTTAAGAAAGGGGTGTTTTTATGAATAAGGATGATAAGAAAGAATTTGACAAATTAAAAGAATATCGCAGAATAATGGTTGAAGAACTAAAAATTATAAACAGATACCCGTCGTATATCCCAGAGAGAAAAGATCTCGGTATCATCAAAGCAGACGAAATCGAATCCGCCACTTGGCGACTGTCTGAAATCGCCGAAGCCTCATTTATCCCGCGTTCTTACGTGGCTTATTATGGCATTAGTGACGAAAAATACGCCAACGAATCAGATGGTGCGCACACTAATCTCGTATTAGCATTGATAAATGAAGCCCTGGATTATTATTATGGCTCAGACTTCGGTGAACCTGGTAGTAAATGGCCTCGTACCATTGATGGTTACACTAGACGCGAAATCGTTGAAGCGGCTCGTTTGCACGATTTGCCCGAGAACATCTACGGTGATATCCCTGATAATGGCGAGCGCGACAATGTCGGCAAAGATCGTGAAGAGGCAGATTACTTCTATAAATACACTAGAAGTTATGCTAAATACAAAACGAAATTTGCAGACAATGTTATGAGTCTTCTCTTACAGATGAGAAACCCGCATTCACCCACTGGCAGATTGCTCTATATGGCAGACAAAACCGCAGCGTTACTTATCACGCTGCAGTACGACGTCAATAATGTCCCGCCTCTTATGGACATCGATAATCCCAAAGCCACTTGCAGAGACAAAACAGAGATGCAACTTTGTGATTACAAAGAAAACAACAAATGTCGTGCCAGTGAAATGTGGGCTATCGATTTCTTTAAAATGAGAGAAATCTGCAATCAGGATGAATTCGGCTTCTTCACAGCTATTCTTGTAATGAGAACTCTCGAAATAAATGGAAAATGGTATAGTTGGCGCGAAAAAGACTACGAAAAAGACCCCTCATAAACTCATCCCCCGACAATTTTAGTCGGGGGAATTTTTTGTATGATATAATTAAGAAAACGGAGGTAAAATGAGTAAATTCGACGACCAATATATAGACCTTTGTCGGCGCATCTTAGAGCACGGTGAAAAAATCACCAATTACAAAAAAGAAGACAAAAGAAGCAAAAAGACTGCATCTGCTATTCCAGACCACACCGCTCAGGCTTCATCTGGCGCTAGCACAATCCGTTTACCTCACCAAGTTCTGCAATTTGATTTATTAGAAGAATTCCCGATCTTGGTATCCAAAAAAGTCGGGTTTAAAACCGCTGTTCTAGAAATCCTCTGGATTTATCAGCAAGCCTCAAACGACGTTCGTTGGCTCCAGGAAAGAAATGTTAAAATCTGGAACGAATGGGAAATCGCGGAAGATGGCACTTACCAGGGACGAAACATCAACGAAATTTTTGCCAAAAACCATCCGAACGAGCCAAAAACCGATTTTGCTCACACTATCGGTACAGCCTATGGCTGGATCGTCAACAAATATCACCTTATCGAGAATTTGATTGAAACTCTAAAAAATAACCCTGGCAACCGCCGCATGGTGTTATCCCTCTGGCAAAATGAGTGGCTAGAGACCGCCGCTCTTCCTTCCTGTGTCTGGAATTCACAGTGGAACCTCATCGACGGCAAGCTAAACGTACTCGTTACTTCCCGCTCCTCTGACGTACCTCTAGGTTTACCATTTAACGTAGTGCAGTATTCTGTTCTCTGTCACTTAATCGCCCAATCCGTCGGCGCCAAACCTGGCCAACTTACATTTATTACCAACGACGCTCATATCTACGAAAACCAAATCGATGGCATCAAAGAACAAATTGCTCGCTATGACGAAGCCAAGAAAAACGGCACCCTCCCAGAAGCCCCAAAGCTCTGGCTCAACCCAGAGATTACTGATTTTTATAAATTCGATAGCTCCCGTGAGTTAAAAGACATCAAACTAGAAAACTATGAGAATCTCGGCGTGATTAAAATGCCAGTTACGGAGTAAAATGTTTAGTATTATTGCAGCAATCGGCAAAAATAGAGAGCTAGGCAAGAGCGGAGATTTAGTTTTTCACTTGAAAGACGACATGAAATTCTTCCGCGAAACCACCACTGGCCACAAAGTAGTTATGGGCCGAAAAACTTGGGAATCGCTTCCGCACAAGCTGCCCAATCGTACTAATATTGTAATCTCTAGCCACGACATCAAGGATGCAGACGAGCATTATTCTAATATCGCAGATTTCATTAAAAAATACGAAAAAACAGATGAAGAAATCTTCATCATTGGCGGCGCCAGCATCTATAATGCCTTTCTACCTTACGCTAATAATCTCTATCTTACAGAAATAGATTCCGCTGCTAACGCCGACGTATTTTTCCCAGAATTCGATAAATCCAATTATTCCAGAGAAGTTATAAAGAAAGGAAAGGAAGATGATTTAAATTATCAAATCATTTATTATATTAAACATTAAGCGCGGGTGACGCATTTCTTGGGGGTCCCCCAAACCAGCGGATTTGGGGGAAAAGAAATGCGGCAGGAGCCGCTTGGAGAAATTATGAA
>JAEEGL014261827.1_pt1 | contig 15454 bp, 16 predicted proteins | sample 9134231 | NCBI WGS metagenome assembly JAEEGL01 (sample SAMN16246548, study PRJNA631951) | gut metagenome | biome: gut microbiome; feature: rumen; material: fiber-attached | host: Bos | place: Iran: Karaj | collected 2018-10
AAATGGATAAAACATATTATATACATATACAAACCAACCCCAAAATGGGATTTTATCATCTAGATAGTAATTAATGTAAATAGGATCTTTTTGAAATAGTTTTATTAACCAATATAATATACCGTTACCAAGCATTAGTAGTCCTAAAGATATTATTAATTTTCTTTCATTTTTAATTAAAGACTTAATTTTTTTCATAAACATCGATTACTAGTATATCATATTTATCGATAATATTGTATACTTAATGTAGAGGTGTTAATGGAAGAATTAGAGGAGTTAAAAGAAGAGGTTGAACTTTTAAATAGAAAAGTTCACATATTGGAAAAAAAAGAAAATAAAAGAAAAGCCATGGTATATGTTAAAATTCTTGTAAAAATAATTATTACTTTAGCTATAATTTATGGCGTTTATCGTGGATATGAGTATGTTGTTAAAGAAATACCGCATATTATGGAAGAAAAGATTAAAGAATTAAATTTAGTAAAAAAGAATACATAATATATGTATTGTTTTGTAAAATAATAAAATTTTTAGTAAAAAAATGATAAAATGATGATGGAGGATAGTTTGAAAACGATTAAAGATTTTGATTTAAAAAGTAAGAGGGTTTTGATAAGAGTTGATTTTAATGTTCCAATTAAAGATGGCGTAATAACAGATGATAATCGAATTAAGGAGAGTTTAGAGACTATCAATTATGCAATTAATAATGAAGCTAAAGTTATTTTATTCTCTCACTTAGGTCGTGTTAAAGAAGAATCTGATCTATCTAAAAATGATTTATTACCAGTAAGTATTAGGCTTAGTGAATTGTTAGGAAAAGAAGTTAAGTTTATTAATAAAACTCGTGGTAAAGAATTAGAAGATGCAGTTAATAATATGCATGATGGGGATGTTATTTTAGTTCAAAATACAAGATATGAAGACCTTGATGGTAAAAAGGAAAGTTCTAATGACCCAGAGCTTGGTAAATATTGGGCAAGCTTGGGTGATATATTTATTAATGATGCATTTGGGACAAGCCATCGTGCACATGCTTCAAATGTTGGCATAGCATCCTATTTACCATGTGGAATAGGCTTTCTAGTTCAAAAAGAATTGGATAATATGTTACCAGTAATAAAGAACCCTACTCGTCCATTTACGGTTATTTTAGGTGGTAGTAAAGTAAGTGATAAAATTGGAGTAATTGAGAATTTAATTAATAAGTGTGATTATCTTTTAATTGGTGGAGGAATGGCTTTTACGTTTTTAAAAGCATTAGGTCGTGAAATTGGTAATTCACTTTGTGAAGATGAATATCTTGATTACTGTAAAAAGCTATTTGCTAAATCAGAGAAAATTATTTTACCAGTAGATTATGTTGTTAGTGATAGCTTAGAAAGTGAAAATTGTCATGAAACAGAAGAGATAGAAGCTAATGAAATGGGATTAGATATTGGTAGTAAAACCATTCGCAAATTTTCATTCTATATTGAAAATAGTAAGACAATTATTTGGAACGGTCCAATGGGTGTGTTTGAAAATCCTTTGTATGCGAATGGTACTAAAAGCATTTGTGAAATGTTTAGAGAAGATCAAACTATTATTATTGGTGGAGGAGATTCAGCTAGTGCAGTAATTAATTTAGGATATAAAGATCGTGTAACTCATATCTCAACTGGTGGTGGTGCATCTTTGGAATTATTGGAAGGAAAAGACTTACCAGGAATAAGTATAATTGGTGAATAAATGAAATTGGTTGTTGGAAATTTTAAAATGAATTTATCTTTAAAAGAAATAAATGAGTATATTGAATTCTTTAAAAGAAAAAAAAATGATAATGTTATTTTTGCCCCTTCTAGCATTTATTTACAAAAGTTTATTGAAAACAATCTAAATGTTGCTGCCCAAGATGTTTCTTTTGCCAATCTTGGAGCTTATACTGGAGATATTTGTGCTAGTCAATTAAAAAGTATTGGTGTCAATTATTCAATAGTAGGTCACTCAGAAAGAAGAAAGTATTATGAAGATGATAAGTACGTTAATGATAAGATAAAAGCATTATTAAATGAAGAAATGATACCAATTTTATGTATTGGTGAGACAAAAGAAGAAAAGAATCAAGGAATAACTTTTGATATTTTACAAAAAGAAATTGATGAAGCTTTTAAAGATAATACTCTAATTAATAGTATAATTATTGCTTATGAACCAATTTGGTCAATTGGAACTGGTGTTATTCCGACAAATGTTGAGATAGAAAAAACAATTAGTTTTATAAAAAAATATCTTTTTGATAATTATCAAACTACTAATAAAGTATTATATGGTGGTAGTGTAAGCAATAAGAATATTGTTGAATTAGAGAAAATTAGTGTTATTGATGGATATCTTGTTGGGGGATGCTCCATAAAAAAAGATGAATTTGAGAATTTAATAAATAGTGTTAAATAGGGGGAATTTATGAATAGGACACTTATCGTAATGGGATATATTTATAATCCAGATGGTTTTGACTGGATGAATTTCAAATTAACTAAACATAATAAATATACATATCATCATATTGTTGAGAGAAAAAAAGGTGGTGATGATAGTGTTGAAAATGGGGCAATTTTAACTGAAATAGCTCATCGTTTTTTAAATATATTAGAACAATACTGTCCAGATGCCTATAATGATTTGCAAAATGTCTTTATTAAAATAAGCAATAGTAAATTGCCACCAGCAAATGAAATGGTGAAAGAGATGGATCAAATTCTTTATGATATTTTTTATACTGATAAGTATAAGTTTGATGAAAATACGATACCAGGGCATTCTAGACGTCAATATCTTGTTGCTCGTGGAACATATATATTAAGTCGAAAATGTCTTAAAAAGTGTCTATAATAAAAGAAAAAGTGTCAATTCGACAAAACTTTTTCTTTTTTGCTATATGCAAAATTTGTAATATAATATATAATGATAATTGCTTGCAGAAATGAAAGGATGAAAAATGAATAAGATTAAAGTATTATTTATCGACGATAACGAAGCACTCGTTGATATGGTAAAGCAGTACTTTAGTAGTCATGCAGTAATCGAAGTAAATGATGTAGCGTATAATGGTAATGATGGAGTTTCTCTTTTAGAAAAGAGAAAGTATGATTTGGTCTTACTTGATCTCATTATGCCAGGAATGGATGGAGTAAAAGTACTTGAAGAGGTAATAAGAAAAGGAATTAACACAAGAATTATTGTCCTTACTTCATATAATTCTCCAGAAATTATTCGAAAAGTTTCTGGTCTTGGTATAAAGTATTTTATGCTAAAGCCTTTTGAACTTAGTGATTTAGAAGAAAAAATATTAGAATATTCTAATAATGAAGTATATAGTAAAAAAACAATAGATTTATATTATAGTGATTTACAGTTATCTATTACTAAACTTTTGCATGAGTTGGGTGTACCTTCTCACATTAAAGGGTATACTTTTATTCGTGAGGGAATAAATCTTGTTTATAATGACCCTAGTTTATCTAGTGCTATAACGAAGGAATTATATCCTATTATTGCTAAAAAGTATGATACCACACCTTCTCGTGTTGAAAGAGCAATAAGACATGCTATAGAAGTAAGTTGGAATCGAGCTAATTGGGAATTAATGGAAGAAGTATTTGGTTATAGTGTAGATATTGATAAAGCAAAAGCTACTAATTCAGAATTTATTGTAACATTAGCTGATAAACTTAGAATAGAATATCATGAATATGTTAAAGCTTAAAAAAAATTACATCTAATGTAATTTTTTATTTATTATATTTCTTTTTATATATCGTATAAAGGGTTGGATTTAATACCATATTAAATTGACCAATATATTCTAGAATTGAAGAATTAAATCCAAGCTTATTTTCTAACATTTGATAGTATTTTGATGTAGAATCAAAGTTACCTGTTATAGCTCCAATATTTATGTATTGATAATTTAGTTTACCATAATATTTCATAATTTCATATGTTAACATTGTCTCTGAATTATATTTATTATACTCATTATTAGCGTAATTAACTAAAATATTAACCCCATGTGCATCTTCTATAACTAAAGCAGCTCCACATATGATACCATCGGGATTTGTCTTTAATAGTTTAGTTGATACTACAACGTCTTTTTTATATGCATGAAGTAATTTATCAGATTCAATTTTATCATTAATAGCTTTTTGAATATTATATTTAACTGTATCACCACTTTGAATAATACTTGCTAATTTAAGATTCTTTTCTTCTTCTATCGAATATAACTTATTAACATTTTCGACGTATTTTTTAGTATTTAACTTGCAATAAAAGATTTTAATTTTGTTACTTGGATTAAATGCATTATATAAATTAATAAAGTATTTTTTACTATTATTATTAAAAACTTTTTTTACATATTCAATAAAGTTATCAATATTTTTTGTTTCGTCTTCTTCAACCACAATACCAATACTATTGCTATAGCTTATTTTTTCTTTTATATTAATATCGAAGTTATTGTAAATAGTTCTTCCATCATTATTAAGTCTTGCAATAACATTCCATCTTGGTAATAGAGATTCATTGTATAAATTAAAGCCCAAATGATCATAATTATTTTGTTTGAAATTAGTTAATATTCTATTCACACTACTATTGAATTTAATTATTTTTCCGTTTCTATCACGTTCACTTGCAACAATTAATGGATCGATTGTAATAAAAATAAATTTTTGCTTTTTTAGTAATTTTTTTATTACCTGAGAAACTTCTGTAACAATTTGATCATTTTCATAGTCTATTAATAAACCTCTTGGTGCATAGGCATATTTATATCCCCAAAATAATTGCTTATATAACATAAGTGAAGCCCCAATTAGTTTATTTGTTTCGTCTACAAATCCTAGATAATGAACACTATATTGATCATTTGCTATGGCAAAATCAGCATATTGGGAACTCTGGAAATATGAATTATACTTATGAGTACTTGAAAAGTTATCAAATTCTTCTTTTGTAAGAGTAATTATTTTCATTAATATCACCTTATTATCATTATAAAATAAAACCCATTATATAGCAATAAATAATTTTTTATTTATTAATTTTTGTTATTATGGTGAAAAATGTGTTATTATATAAATATGATATAAAGAGGTGTTTATGAATAATAAAAATAATCTGCTATTGGGAGTAAAGAAAAAAATAGCTAAAATTGTTAACGATAAGAATAAGTTTTCTATACGGGAAATGATTATCTTAATGTTAGTCGTATTTGGATTAGGATTAATTGTTGGTGGTGTTATAATGTATGGAAAGAAAACGTTTAGTGGTTCTAATATTTCACTAAATGAGTTTACGTCAACATATAATGAAATAGTGGATAATTATTATCAAGATATTGATCGAGATGAATTGTTAGAAGCTGGTATTTCTGGAATGATTAGATATTTAGGTGATCCATATTCTACATATATGAGTAAAGCTGAAGCTGAAGATTTTAATGATGATGTTGAGGGGACATATCAGGGCATTGGTGCAGAAATAAAATATAATGAAGATAAATTACCATGTATTGGAAAAGTGTTTGAGAATAGTCCAGCGGAGGCAGCTGGTCTTAAAGAAAATGATGTTATTTTTAAAGTAAATGATGAAGATGTTACTAAAAAAACATTATCTGAAATTGCAGCTCTTGTTAAAGGTGAAAAAGGAACGACTGTAAATATGACTATTAAAAGAGATAATACTGAAAAAGAAATTGTTTTAACAAGAAATGTTGTGGATAATATAAGTGTTACTGGTGAAGTAATTGAAGCTAATAATAAAAAAATCGGATATATTTATCTTTCTATTTTTGCATCAAACACAAAAGAACAATTTGAAAAGGAATTAGGAAAAATAGAAGAAAGTAATATTGACTCATTAATTATTGATGTTCGTGGTAATTCTGGAGGATATTTAACCACGGTTACAGATATTATTTCTATGTTTACAAAGAAAGGGGAAACAATATATCTATTAAAAACAAAGGAAGAAATAGAAAAGATTACTGATAGTACAGATGAATCAAGGAGCTATCCAGTAGTTGTTTTAACTGATCGTGGAAGTGCCTCAGCTAGTGAGGTATTAGCTGGAGCATTTAAAGAGACATATGGAGCTAAACTTGTTGGAACGAAAACGTTTGGAAAAGGACGTGTACAAAAAGTATTAACGTTATCTAGTGGAGCATTATTTAAATATACATACCAAGAATGGTTAACACCAAAAGGAAACTACATTGATCGAATAGGTATTGAACCAAATGTTGAAATACCTTATGAAAGTAATAAGGAAGGAAAAGATAATCAAAAAGAAGAAGCCATCAAAGTATTAAGTAATTAGTTTTATGATGAATAAAGATAGTATATATAAATTAATTGGTTATCAGGGTGAATATGATGTTAATGTCAAAAAAGCTATTAGAAAATTATTAAAAGAAAATCACCCTGATAATAAAGGTAATCGAAGAATATTTGAATTAATTAATGAAGTCAAAAAAGAACTTGAAAATAATAAAGTTTCATTTGATTATAAGAATAATAGTATTAATATTAATGATGATATTGATTATTTATACTGCTCAAAAATGATTGATATGATTAAAAAAAAGAAAAAAATATATACTAGTGAATTAGAAAAAAGAAAAAAAGAATTAGCCCATTACAATTATGAATACAAGAATAATTATCGAAATAGTCTTGACTTAGAAACATATTTATTATCGAATTCTTCTAATATGGGAAAACTTAAAAGAATTAAAATATTAAGTGTTTTATTGATTATTTTGGCATCGATATTATTTTTTATATCTATATGGGAGAAAAGTCTTTTTTTTCTCATTCTTTTTGTTATAGTTATAATTATTTGTGTTATAATAGTTCACAAAGCCTTTACTGTAATTCAAATAATTGCTGAAAATAATCGAGAAAAATTAGCAAGTTATGTAAGTACTAATAGTAACTTAAGATATAGTCAAAATAATCAAGAGCGATTAAGAAAAGAAATATATGAAATAAATAAAAAAATTAATATTCTTGAAAATGACTTGAGATTTTATAATAATATATTTAATAATAGAGGATAAAATGACAATAATAAAACGATTTGTAAACTGGTTAATTAATTTATTAAAAAAAATCTTTGGTATTAAAAAAAATAATAATCATGCAAAAGAAAAGAATAAAGAAAAAAAATATAATAATCAAATAAAAAATGGTGCAAATATTTTCTTTACATCTAATGATTCTTTACCAAGTTACATGATTACTAGCAATAACAATAAGGAAATACTAATTAATAGTATAAATTTAATGATAAATAATTTACTGGATAGTAATATTAAAAAAATAGATTCAGAAGAAAAAAAATTAGTTAAATTAATTAAAGACAAATATGATATAAATGTTACAGGAATAATTAATCTAGATAATTTAAAACTTTTTATTAATCATTTAGATGAAGAAAAAAAATTAGATATTATTAATAAATATCAAGTTATTCATAAAAATGACGAGGATTTTAAAGTCCATGTTGAAGAAATAAATAAAGTAGTCGAAATGATAAGACAAAAGGATATTTCTATTTTAGAAGAAAATGCTATTAATGATGAAATAAATACAATTAATAATGATAAGGATATTACTAATAATACAATTGATAAAATTGATTACTTTAATAAGCATGTTATTGAACTTATTGATAATGTGGATAAATATTTTATAAAAGAAGTTGTTAAAGAATACCAAAAAGTTAATTATATTACTGTTGCAACAATGATAATTGACAAAAGTTACGTGAAATTTAAACAATTACAGGATGATTATCACCACCATCGTTATAATAGGAATTATTATGAAAGAGAAATTAATAAACTTAAAAATGAATTAAATCAAATAAAAGATTTGAAAAATAGAAAAGAAATAGCTTTGCATATCGAAATACTAAGAAAAGAATTATATACTAAAAGTAAAGATAAATATGATTTATTGTATAATAATGAAGTGTTTATGGAGTTTGATAAAGAATGTGATATATTATTAGATAAAATAAATGCTAAAGTTGTGGATATTAAAAAAGAAAAAATAGAAGAGAAAAAAGATGATAAAAACAAATATCTTGAAAATATTTTATTACGTTTTAAAGATATGGAATTAGCAAGAGAGATAATATTATTGTCCCAACAAAATAATAATGAAATATTAGCTAATGATGAAAAACTATTTATTTTTAATATTCTCAATAAATATGATGATACTGTTAATCAACAGTTTAATTTTGAAAGAAATAAGAAAAAAACGGAGTTAGTTATTCGTTATAATGAATTAAATATGGCTATTTGTAACATAAAAAAAGAGCCTTATATTTTAATTAGTCACATTAATTTCCGTATGGAAGATTTAATTGAAGCCGTCGAGGCTAAAGAAATAGAGTTAAATAGGCTAATGAATAAAGATTCAGAGGATATAATAAAAAAGGAAAATCAAGCTAAAACTCTTGTATATAAAAACAAAGAGAATAAAAAATAGAGGTAATATTATGATGATTAGTGCAAATGGATATATCCAAAGTAAAATAAATAAATCGTATGAAGAATTATTAGAAGAACGTGAGAAGTTATTAAAAAGAATAACTGATTTTGAAAATAGTTGTGGTGATAAAAGTGATGTAATAATTAGTCCATCACCTAGTGTTATGTATCAATGTAATTTATTATATTTGGCTAAATTATGTGAGTTAATTGCTGAAAAATATAGAATTAAGGAATCTGATGTAAACAAAAATAATGTCTAAGAGACATTTTTTTAATTATTGTTGCAAAATTGTTTATTTTAGTGTATAATAACTTTCAATTTATAGGGGGATTGTTGTGAAAGTAAATGATACAGTTAAAAAAATATATGAATCGGTGTTTAAAAGAATTAATAATATTATTCCATACACAAGTAATGTGGAAAAAGAAATAGCTATGACATGTGATATGATTGATAATGCTAATAGTTTATTTAATGACAATATTTATCTATTTAATGAGTCAGAAACTCAACTATATGATTATTATTTTCATTTAGCTCGTGGATGTATTATTCTTTATAATACTCTTAATGATATTAAAAATCTTCAAATAGGTAAATACGATTCAATTATATATGAAAAAGCTAGTCAAATGTTAGATAAAATTGATGAATCAATCTGTGAATTAATGAATGAAGATTTTTCAAGAGAAATGATTGAAAGCTTTTTATATTCTTGTAAAGCCATGGTAGAATATTATCGAGCTATAATTAATAGTTCAACCAAGCATTATGGTATTAATTAAAATTAAATTTGTAGAACAAGGTAAATAGTAATTACCTTGTTTTATTATGCGCTGTATTATTTACAGAATGTAATTATTATGATAGTATTAAGATAAAGGAGTAGATATGGAAGGTAATCAAGAAGAAAATAAAAAAAAGAATAGTGTATTAAAATGTATAATAATTATTATAGCTATTGTTATATTGGGAGTAGGAGGTTATTTTGGATATAAAGCCTTGATTGGCAAGGATAATGAGCCTGGAAAAAAAGAAACCGTAAAATCAAATATTACCCCGCTTTTATATGAAGTTACAAAGGAGGGATCAAATAATAAAATGTATTTGTTTGGTAGTATTCATGTAGCTAATAATAGTGATTTAGTATTTCCAGAATACGTGATAAATGCTTATAACAATAGTCATTATCTTGCTTGCGAGTTTGATAGTGTTGCATATAATTCCAATCAAGAGAAATTAGTAGAGTCTGCTATGAAAATGTTATATCAAGATGGAACTACAATTAAAGATCACTTAACGGAAAAAAAATATAACAAATTAGTTGAATTTTTGACTCAAAAGAAGTCATATGTTAACTTATACGAGCAATATAAATTATATTTTTTTGTTTCACTAATTAGTAATTTAATGGCACAAGATGCTAAATTAAGTGCTGAAAGTGGAATTGATAATTATTTTGAAATGAAAGCGTATGAAGATAAAAAGACTGTTTTAGAAGTTGAATCATTTGATTTTCAATTGAATTTATTTGAAGAATTTCCTGATGAATTGTATGAATTAATGATAAATGAAGCAATTGATAATTATGATAAATCGGTTACGGAACTTCAAGGCTTATATAGTGCTTGGAAACAAGGAAATGCACTTGATTTAATAAAATATAGTGATGAAGATATTGAAATTTTAGATTCATATACCAAAGAGCAAAAAAAATATATTGAAGATTACAATAAAAAGCTAATTGATGATCGAAATAAAGGAATGTTAAAAACAGCCATGGAATACTTTAATAATAATCAAGACGTATTTTTTATGGTTGGAGCTCTTCATATTGTTGGTGATACTGGATTAGCAAAACAACTAGAAAAAAATGGTTACATAGTAAGACAGGTTAATTAATACAAAAGATGGTAACCAAAAGATTGAAGAGTTATGGTTTAATTGTATAATAAAGTAAACATTTTAGAAGATATGACAAGGGAAAAATAGCGTTTCCCTTGTTTTTATTATACTTAAACGATAAAATAAGAAAGAAAAAGGAGTGGTAATATATTTAACTTAGTAAGTAAATTTAACCCATCAGGTGATCAACCGGAGGCTATTAGTAAACTTGTTAATGGAATTAAGTCTAGTGAAAAGAATCAAGTCTTGCTTGGTGCAACAGGTACGGAAAAGACTTTTACTATTACAAATGTCATAAATGAAGTAAATAAACCAACTCTAGTACTTGCGCATAATAAAACTCTTGTAGGACAACTTTATAGTGAGTTTAAAGAGTTATTTTCTAATAACCATGTTTGCTACTTTGTTTCATATTATGAAAAATGGCCTATTTTAAAGCAGTAAGTAATAAATAGGCAATTATTAAATTATTAAAGGATGTTAAAGAACATTTTCAAGCATTACAAAGGATGGGAGTATCTCATTCAAGTGTTTATGAATATGTTACTACTTATGATGAAAAAACGAGCTTACTTTAGCTCATTTTTATAATATTTTATTACTATTGATTTTTATTGAAATAATAGTAATGTTGTGATATTGTAATTGGCAAGAGGTGATAAAATGGAAATATTTATTTATACGAATAAAAAGAGTAATATTAATGATACTAAGTTTGAAGTAGTTGAAACTAAGGGAAAAGGACATCCAGATAATGTATGTGATACATTAGCAGAAAAGATTTCATCTGAATATTCAAAGTATTGTCTCGAGCATTATGGTGTAATATTAAGACATATGATAGATAAACTATCTATATTAGGTGGTGGCTCTAAAGTTAAATTTGGTGGAGGTGAAATGACTTCACCAATTAGGATATTAATAAATGGACGTTTTACTGATCGTTTTAGAGATAAAAAGATTGATTATATGAAAATAGTATCTGATACAATTAAGAACTATTTTAAAGAATTATTTCCAATGTTAGATTTAAAAAAGGATTTAGTTATAGTAGATAATACTCATCATAATGAAGGACCAGGTGTTATTTATAATAATGATAATACAACAAATAACGAAAGAGAAAAATTTTATGAAGTAGTAAGTAAAGAAGATTTTGAACGACATAATAATCACTTTCGTTGTAATGATACTTCAACAACAGTTAGTTATTATCCAATGAGTGAATTAGAAAAAACAGTATTAGATATTGAAATGACATTAAATTCTAAGATATATAAAGAAGAATTTCCATGGACTGGTAATGATATCAAAGTAATGGGTATTAGAAAAAATAAAAGTATTGAAATAACCTCATGTGTACCATTAATATCAAAATATGTAAAAGATTTAAATGATTATATTGAAAAATTAGATTTAATTAGAAGAGATGTTACTAAAATAATAAAGAAACATTTTAAAGATAATGAATTTAAATTATTCTTAAATACTAGAGATAATTATGAGAAAAACGATATGTATATGACTTTAACTGGAAGTGCTATTGAAAGTGGTGATGAGGGTGCAGTTGGAAGAGGAAATCGTTCTCGTGGTGTTATACCATTTAGTAGAAGTTTTAGTATGGAAGCTGCATGTGGTAAAAATCCAGTTTATCATACTGGCAAATTATTTACAGCAATTGGTGATATTATAAGTGAAAAGATATATAAAAAATTTGGATTAGAAAATGTTGTTTATTGTACTTCAAAAATGGGAGATAGTATAGAAAATCCATGGAATGTTAGTGTTGAATTAAATACAAGTGTTTCAAAAGATATTAAAAAGCAAATAGAAGAATTAGTTAATAAAGAAGTAAAAAGTCATTATAAAACAACAGAGAAAATAGTAAGTAGAGAAGTAAAAGTAAATAATTATTAAAATATTTAGGGGGAATTATGAAAAATATTTTGTTTTCAAGTGATATATATAAATTTTTTAGGGAAAATGATTATCAAATAATTAAACCATTTAATATTGTAAATAATAAAGATACAGTATTTTATAGTGCAGGTATACAACCATTATTATCAGAGTATTTAAATGGAAATATAAAAGAAAATGAGGATTTATTTATTGCTCAACCAGTTATTAGAACACAATATTTAGATACACTTGGTGAAGGAACATCCCTAGCATTTATTAATAGCACAACATCAAGATTTAATTTATCTAAAACAGAGTATAAAAAGTTAGTTAATGATTGGGTAGAATTTTTTTATCAAATTGGGTTAGAGAAGCATAATATTACAACTTCAGAAGACTATTATATTGATAATTGGAATAATATTAACTTAGAAGGTAATCGTACATTTTATTATTATAATAATATTGAAATTGGCGATACTACTTTTTTCAAAAAAGTGGATAATGATAAGATTGAGACGATGTGTGATCTAGGTTTTGGAATTGAAAGATTAAGATGGTGTGCTAATAATAATTCTTATTATGATTTATATAGTGATACTAAGGCGTTATTACCGCGAGAAAAAGCTCTTATTTCAGCTCTTTCATTACTTTTGGTATGTAATGTAAAACCATCATGGAAAAATAGTGGATATCGAGCAAGATTATTCTCTAAAAAGTTAGCAGAATTATTAGATTCAAGAAGACTAAATGAATTAGATTTAAGGTATTTAAAAGAGTGCATTACATATTGGAAAGATTGGCAAAAGATAGATACTCTAATAAATGAAAATAGTGTTATAAATGAATATGAAAGAAATTGTCATTCTAATATTATTAGTTTATTAGTAAATGAAGGATATAATGTTGGTAAATTAAATGTTAATGTACCATGGGATGATTTTAAAAGTCGTCTACGTTCGGCGGGGGTTCCAAAAGAAAGAATAAAAAATATAATTAGATAGAGGTAATATATGAAATTGTATTTATCAGGTGGTGGTTCAGGTAAACAAAACCATTTTGCCTATGTTAATTTTTTTAGAATAATTGATAAAAGTAAGCCAATACTATATATTCCACTAGCAATGGAAAGTATTATGTATAAAAGTTGTTATAATTGGTTTAAAAATGAAATAAATAGTTATAATTTTGATAAATTTGAAATGGTAAAATCAAGTTTGGAACTATCAAAATTAGATTTAAATAATTATAGTGCATTATTTATTGGTGGTGGAAATACTTATCGATTATTAAGTGAATTAAATAAAAATGATAATATTAGTAAAATAAAGAAATATTTACTAAATGGTGGAATAGTTTATGGTGGATCAGCTGGGGCTATTATATTTGGTAAAGATATTGATGGATGTAAGTTAATGGATGAAAAAAATGATGTTAACACAGAGGGTTTAAATTTTATAAATAATTATTCTTTATTGTGTCACTTCAATAATAATAATTTAAAACTTAATAAAAAATATTTAACTACGTATAGTAAAAAAAATAAATTATTATTCTTACCAGAAGAAGATGTATTAGTAATTAGTGATAATTCTATAAAAATTATTGGTAACCATAAATATGCAATATTTGATAATCAAAAAATGTCAATACATTCACCATCAAATTTTAAAAAGGATATTAATAGTCATGAATAAATATTTAATTGCACTAGATTTAGATGATACATTATTAAATCATCAGAAAGAAGTATCAGAAAAAACTAAAAAATGTTTAAAAAAACTATATGATCAAGGTCATGTAATTGTAATTATATCAGGGAGAATATTTGATACATGTTATGAAATTGTGTCAAAATTAGATTTTATTAATTATATAGTAACCGATTCTGGTAGTTTAATTTTTGATAATATAAAAAAAGAAGTTATTTATAAAAAGAAACTTAGTAAAGAAAATATTAAAAAAATATTTAATTTATATAATCATAAAATGGAGTATATTGAGTTTTCTGATGAACATTATTATTATCAGTATTCACGTATTCCATTAAAACATTATGGATTATCAAAAGATATTGGTGATATTAGAAAGTTTATTAGTGATAACAATGCTATTCATTCATCAATTAGAATGTTAGATTATCATGAAAATGAAAAAATAATAAAGAGAATTAATGAGGTATGTCCCACCATAAATGTATTTGAAATGAAAAATAGTTATATGGATGCTAAGTGGCTGGAGTTAGTTCAAAAAGGAGTATCAAAGTACAATTCAATAAAATATTTATGCAAGGTGGAACATATAAGAAAGAATAATACTATTTCTTTTGGAGATAATTATAATGATATTGATATGATTAAAAATACAAAATTTGGTGTGGCTATGGGGAATGCCATAGATGAAGTAAAGAAAATAGCAACCTTTATTACTAAATCATGTGATGAAGATGGAATAGAGTATTATTTAAGGAGATTTTTTATATAAATGAAAGAATTTACAGGAAATAAAATAATTATAATGTGTTGTTCAAAATGTAATATATCTTGTGAACACTGTTACATTAGTTATAGTGGAAATAGAGATGCTAATGAATTATTAGAATTAGTAAAGTTATTGAAAAAAAAGTATGAAATAGTTTTAAATGGAGCAGAAGTATTAACTGATTTTGATTATTTAAAATCATATCAAGAGATAGGACAAAAATATATTTTATCTAATGGCTTAGTCTTTTATCTTAATCCAAGTACAGTTGATATATTAAAACACTATGGTTTAAATTCTGTATCAATTTCATATCATTTTGGAATACATGATAAAATATCTTTAATACCATCTTCAATTTTAGAAAAAGTCTTTCAATTTTTAAAAGATAGTAACTTTAATTTTAGATTAATGACTACTATTACATCAAGTAATTATAATATTTTAGAAGAAATGTGTAAGAAATCAGTGGAACTAGGAGCAAAAGGATTATATTTAACGAATTATATTAAACAAGGCAATGCATTAGAACATGAATCTGATAAGTTAGTATTGAATAAAGAACAAATCAATATCTTCTTTAATGATTTAATGAAATGTCGTGA
>JAEEGL014525550.1_pt1 | contig 15454 bp, 16 predicted proteins | sample 9134231 | NCBI WGS metagenome assembly JAEEGL01 (sample SAMN16246548, study PRJNA631951) | gut metagenome | biome: gut microbiome; feature: rumen; material: fiber-attached | host: Bos | place: Iran: Karaj | collected 2018-10
AAATCCGGTAACTACATTACCTTCTCCATATGAGAAATGCTGTCTGATTGCTGATGAATCTTGTTCCCCTTCTTCGTTATAATGTGTTATTGTTTGTTTATTTAAATGAATTCCGTCTGCTTCATATTCTGATACTGTTTGCTCTCTTTTTACTCCGTTTGCATATTTTGTACTGGTTGTAACATTATCGTTTATGTCTACAAAAGTTCCTGCATAGTGGGATAATTGATTATTTTCAAACTTATCAACATTACCATTAGATAAATTTGTTACTGTATAAGCTGACATATCAGTTTTTACATTATCATCTACCCAAGTTATTGCAGTATATTCATATTGAACGCCATCAACGGTTTTTGTAAAACCATCGCCGGTATCATTAAATGTTCTTTCTTCAACATTATTTCCTTTGGTAATTGTTTGTTTTACTAATTTTGTATTATCGTTTCCGTCATATTCATATCTGATTTCTTGAGTTTTGGTTCCTTCATTATAAGTAGAAACTGTTGTAATATTACCGTTTGTTTCGGTAAAGGTTCCATGATATGGGTTATGATCTTTATCATATCCATTTTCATCCCATCTGTTGCCTGTTTTATAAACACCTCGACGGTTCCAGCCATCTCTATTAAATCCAGTTATAGTGCTATAACCATCAGCATCATATTCATCCTGCAATGCATTATTATCTGTAAAAGTATCTTTTCCTTCAACCTTTGTGCTTTCTTCTATACCTACATTTGAACCGCGGAAGCTTACATCATTGGTTGTATTTTCTCTGTCACCTGTACCGACAGCAGTAATATCAATACCTCTACCGGTAATTTTATTATTACCTGTACCTCCGTCGATACCCATATTGATACCGGAAACGTCAATAATTTCTTTTGAATTATCTATTCCTGTTGCTTCATCACTTCCGCTATCAACGAATATATTTATACCTTGCGCAAATATATTATCGGTGCCTGCGTTACCAAAAATATTTGTTTTTATGCCTGATGCACTGATGGTATCATCACCTTCTCCTCCTCTGATATGCGCTCTGATACCTGTTGAAGTAATTTCATCATTGCCTGCACCTGCATTAATTTTTGTATTTATACCATTGTTAATAATTTTATCTTTATGGGAAGAACCGTTTATGACATTATCTATACCTTTGTTTGTTATAGAATTTAATTGAACTTTGGTTGTAAAAGTAACTTTACTGCCGTTAATAACTACGTTAAGACCTGACAGGTCGGAATTTTTAGTATCATCTATGCTGATTATACAGTTTTTTGCGGAAATATTTAATTGATTATTTTCTGCATCATAAGTATATGTAAACTTTCCGCCAACATTTGCAGTTTTTACATCTAATTTTATATTTGTATTTTCTATGGCAACTTCTTGTTTTGTTCCTATAACTACAGTTGCTAAAAGACCTTGATTGACCAAATCAGCCATCATTTCATCGCCGATTTCTACACCGACAGAACCGGGTTCGGGGGCAGTTTCCTTTTCTAAATCTTCTTCTTGTTGGAGTTTCTTTTGTGCTTCTTCATCATTAGAAATTTGATTAACTTTTTTAAACTGTTCTAATCTTACTTGATCAACTCGAGTCATAATGGGCTTCCCTTCCATATTTATACGTACGCAATTATTATCTTTATCAATAGGCTGTTTTTTTAACCAAACAAAATATTAAATCCCTACTGATATTATACTCCATTTGTTAAACTTCTTCAACTTTTTTTGAGAAAATTGGACCTAAGCCCTTATATAATAAGGTTCTTTTGTTAAAAAATTTAAAAAAAAGCAATTTTTTTCTGAAAAAATTTTTAAATTATATATATGGAAAAGGAAGTTATTTTTAAAATTGGAAGGGAAAAATCATGACAGAAAATTTAAATCAAATAACATTGGCATCTTTTAACAAAAACAACATAAAATTGCATGTCGGGGAACCGAAAGAACTTAATTATGCAAATAATAAAATATCGGAAAAAATAATCGATATGTTTAAAAATTTAGAAATATTTATTAATAAACCAGAAAAAGAAGAAGAAACTACTAACACTGATGTTATTTCAAAACCTAAAACAGATATTGAATTAAAATTATTATATCCTTATAAAATGGACGAAAATAAGTATTTTAGAAACTATATCGAATCTCTGGATAAAAATAAAGAAAGTTTAATGAAAGATTTGGATATATCAGAAGAAGAATATATAGAACTTGTCCAATTTTCGCTCGCAATAATCGAAGCAGAAACAAAATCAGGTAAAGATAAGAAAAACTTCACTAAGATAAGAAGTTTAGCAAAAACAATAAAATCAAAATTCACAGGAGAATATGAATCTCCTTCTTTGGGTATTTCAAATTTAAAAATGTCAAATTTTAATTCTGAAAAAGAAAAGGAACTGTTAAAGAAATATGAAATAACAAATGATGAAAACGGTATTTCTAATATTGAAGATGATGACCAAAAAGCAGCAATTGCAACGATTATCAGATTAAAACATATAAAAGATGATTATTATAACAAATATCTTGATAATTTCAAAAATTCCGAAAAACCTGAAAACAGAAAAGTTTCTTTAGAAGAATATATGCCTATAAGATGGAAAGGAAATTATATATTAGAAACAGGTGAAAATGAAAAAGAAGCAACAACTAACATTAATTTAATTCAAGAATTCAGAAAAAACCAAAATAACTATGTTGATAAAGATAATTTCTTATACATTTTACAAATTCATAATGATAATATCAATCATAAAAATCATCAAGAAGTACAAAAAGAAAGAGATGCCCAAAATTCTCTTGAACAATTGTTAAATCACGATTTTCACTTATAAAAAGCAATTAAGTGCAGCCTTTTTCATTTTTTGGACATTTGATTTTTCTCCTGTCCAAATCTCAAAAGCTTTTACACCTTGATAAACAAGCATATCAAGACCATTTATGTATTGTAATCTTTTTTCTTTAGCTTTTTTCAGTAAAAGTGTTTCCTGCGGATTATAAACAATATCATATACAAATAAATTTTTGTTTATATTATCTAAATTGGTCGGCATTTGATTTTCAAGTTTTCCTTTCATCCCGAGAGGAGTACAGTTTATTAAAATATCAGTATTTGAAAAATCAAGATTGTCTGATAATTTTTCAGCAATAATATTTGTATTAATCTTATTATTTAAAGAATTAATAAATATATTTACTTTATTAATATCTCTTGCGTAAACTTTAATATTTTGTATATTCAATTTGTCTAAGCCAAAAACAATCGCTCTTGCTGCACCGCCGGCACCCAAAATAGCAGCATTATTAAATTGTTTATTTTTTATTGGTTCAATAAAACCATAAATATCGGTATTAAATCCTAAAAGTTTTCCGTTTTCTATTTTTACCGTATTAACAGCACCTATTTTTTCAGCAGTTTTATCAATAAAATCAAGATATTTTAATATATTCTCTTTATGAGGAATAGTTACATTAAAACCAATATAATTATTTTCTTTTAAAAATTCTATTGTTTCCGATAAATGTTCTGTATCGCATTCAAATTTTTTATATTCACCATTTTTACCAACAGATTTTATTGCTTCTTCTTGTAAAACAGGCGAAATTGAATGAGAAAGAGGATTTCCTATTATACCTAATTTTAAAAAATCTTTGTCCATATTATAAATTCATTAATTTTTCTGCTAAATTTTTAGCTTTTTGTCTTAAACTGTTTAAATCACTATCATTTTGAATAACATAATCCCAAGAAGTTATACTATCCAAAAGTGTTTCTGTCGGATCATTTTCTGAAACAATAGTCCCTCTCGTTGCTCGCACATTTCTGGGTGCTTCTATTCTTATCATAATAGCACCTGCATTTTTAAAAACATCATATTCATGCGGTACTCTCATATCAGGAATAATAACATTTTCTTTCCTATCTATAATTTTTTGAAGCCAATAATCAGGATGTTGAGCTCTGCCCCAATCACCTAAAGCAATTAAATCAGCTCTGTAAATTGGTTTGTTTTTTTCTATTTCATCAAAAGTTAAATCTTTTTGTTTACCGTATTCAAGTTTTATTGCATCACCAATTCCTATACGAATAAAATCATTTAAAAATTCCAACAAAAAATTACAAAAAGTATCTTTTCCTGAAAATTGTTTGCCGGATATTGCTATTAATTTTCTTGTCATAAAAATATCCTTTTAAATTTAAACTATTATATTATTCACACTTACTTGAAGAAAAAGCAACTTCTAAATCAGGCATAATACTTTGATACGTCATATCAAAAGTAACAGGAGTAATTGAAATTTTCTTCGCCATAATTGCAGCAATATCAGTACCTGACCTTGCTTCATCTTCAATAACTTCACCTGCCATCCAATAGTATACTTTTCCTCTTGGGTCAATTCTGCGTTCATAAGCATCCGTATACATTCTTGTTCCGAGCTCTGTTATACAAACACCATTCATATCAGATAATTGTCCTTCCGGAACATTTATATTTAAAATCGTTCTTTTAGGAAAATTAATTTTGTGTATTTTTGTCAAAAATTTTGAAATAAAAGTTGCAGTAGGTTTGAAATCATAGGTAGTACCGTATAAATCAGCTAAAGAAACCGCTAAACTCGGATATCCTAAAACGGCACCTTCCATAGCTGCACTAACAGTACCGGAATAAAGAACATCAGAACCTAAATTCGGTCCATGGTTTATACCGGTAATAACAATATCGGGTTTTATATTTAAAATTGCACAAACGCCCATTTTTACACAATCCCCCGGAGTTCCTGAAATTGCCCAAGCTTTTGCAACTCCTATACCTAAATCAGTTTCTGTTACTCTTATCGGCATATTAAGAGTAAGAGCGTGTCCTGCGGCACTTCTTTCTTGATCAGGTGCAACAATATAAACTTCATGTTCTTCACAAAGAGTATTTGCAAGTGTTCTTATACCATTTGCTTGTATTCCGTCATCATTTGCAATTAATATTTTCATTTTTGTCCTTTCATTAATTCTTCCGCTTTATCAAAATCTTCTTGTGTATCAATATCAACGGTTCTTTCTACTTGAAAAATGAGGGGATTTTCTCCTATAAAATCTTTAAATTTCTTAAAGGCATCATATTTTATTGCATAAAAAGCACCATCTTCACCAAAAAGCTTATCGTTTACTGCGACATCCTGCCATCTCGGGCGAAGATGATAATCGTAAAGTGCTTCTACTTTGTTATTTGATGAAACTTTCCAAGTAGCCATTGTATATGCTTTCATAAAAGCAGTAAAAATACTGTCGTTTTCAGAATTTATTAAAATATCAAGAGCTTTTTCAGCTAGTCCTTCCGGTCTTACAGGACAAGTGGCTTGTAAAAGTATAATAATATCAGGTTTATATCCTGTTTGTTCAAGTTTTTCAACAACATCTACCAGTACAGGTGCTGTTTTTGTTGTATCTTGAGCTAATTCTATAGGTCTGTCTACTACTTCTGCTCCATATTGAAGTGCAACATTTTTAATTTCTTCATTTTCTGTAGACACTACAACTTTATTTATAAGATTACATTTCTGAGCAAATTCGATAGAATGTGCAATGAGAGGTTTATCTAAAAGAGTTTTAATATTTTTGCCCTTTAATCGTTTAGAACCGCCTCGAGCTGGAATAATAGCTAAAATATTCATATTAACTTAACCTTTCAAATATATTCTAACTTATTTTTTCAGTCAAGACAAGTATACGTATTAAATAGTTCATTTGTTAAATCTCTGCTTATCATAGCAATTTACATAATTTATGTTATGTGTACCAATTTGTTTGTTATTATTATTGCTCCTTCGTAAAAGATAAATTAAGTAACCAGCGGTGGAAATACAGGTGCGGGGCATGTTTGAGGACTAAATTTTTTATATTTTCTTTTTAATAAATTAATTAGAAAATTTAAAAATTTATGTCCGAGTTTGCCCCGCTTTACCAAACAAATACTGTTTCTTAGCAGCGGGCAAATTAGTAGCACGCTGGGTTTTTCTTTCTTTTGTAGGGGTTTTCTTTCTTTTTGTTGCGAGGTAAAAAGAAAGAAAACCCCGAAAAAATACTCTAATTAACAATTTATTAGGTTCCTAATAAAACTTAGGCAGTTCTACCTCACCTTGCAGGTCTAATTAAAATTGACAAAAGACCTGCTTTCCTCTCCTGGTCAACATGAGAGGAATAAAATTTAATTCCGATAACATAAATTATGTAAACTCGATTATTATAATTTGATTTTAAATAAAAAGTATTATTAATATTTGCTATTATTTATCTCTAAAACTATATATTAACAGTTTTTCCTGATAAAATTTCATTTATACAATTTTTTGCACCTATATTTTCTCTTGCAAAAGTTTGTACAAAATTAATTGCCTCTTTATCTCGTTCTATTATATCTTTTAATGCTAACATTTTATCTAAATTCATATTCCTAAAACTTACATTAGAAATGTTTTTTGTATGCATAAGATTTTTAAATAATGAGAAAGTCTTGTAATCATAACCGGGAAGGTTATTTTTGTAAGAAAGAAAATGATAAAATTGATGTGCCAAAAAATAAAATTCCAAATTTTCCTTAGAAGTTATGAATAAATCAGGCAGCTCAAAAGAGATTTTTATATCTGATTTTGTAAACAATTTAATGCAAATTGATAACAAAAATGCTTTAATAGAACAATGCGAAGGAATAAGTCCTTCTTCATAACCTAAAAGTTCCATAGGAAATCTTAAACTTTGATTAACAATAATTTTTACATTTCCTGACTGCATAATTGCTAACAATCCGGAATAATCATCTTTAGAAGCTTTAACAAGGTTTTTTGCTAACTCATTAATTTGTTCAGATATTTTTTTTGCCTTTGAGGACAATGTTAAATCTTCACATTCTGTTATGTATGTTTTTTTCAATTTATCCTTAGAAGCGTTATCTTTATTCTTTTTTTCTAAAAATTTAAACATGCCATTCCTATATATTTTTACCCTTATATTAATAAAAACTTTTTTAGAAAAATAATTGACTGTTAATAAAAAATAATTATTTTTCCAAATGATAGATTTCCATTGATACAGAGTTTATCATATATTTTCCTTGTGGATTAAAAGATAAATAAGTCTTATTGTTACCGTTTCGGTCATAGAATTCTTTAAAAAGTGCAGTGGTATAAACTCCATAATCTTGAGCAATTTTTAAAATGTTTTCTAATCCGCTTATTACTTCTTTTATGTCTATATTACTATTTCTGTTATCAACTGCTATTTTATAAGATATTTCATATCCGAAATCCCGCAAAATAGGAGCAAATTCTTCTACTGAATTTTCAAATTTTTGGATAAAATCAATTGCTTCTTCCTGAAGATTAAACTTTAGAAAATAGTATTGTTTATCCATAGGATTATCTGATTTAATAAATGTTCCTCTATAAAGATTAATATCAGATAAAAAACTAAGGATTAATTTTGTAAAATTAGGATTTTCTATTTTATTATCATCATGTTTAAACTTAAAAAATTTAAAATAAAAAGCAACATAAGTTATATTTGAGTTAATAATTTTTCTTTCACTATCAATAAAATTTTGTTTTTTTATTTCTGCGGAATTTTTTTGATGACTTTTTAAATAATCAATATTCTTTTTAACTTGTTTTTGTGCTTCTATATTTATTTTTATTCTTGTTAATATCATTAAAATAAAAGTAATAAGAAGGACATATTTTAACCAAAACAATTCAGTATCTATTTTAATTAGATATTGATATAAGTAATTAAATACGTTGGTAAAAATTTCCGAAAAATTAAAATTCATAGAATAATGTTATCAATTAATCTTACACCCGCTATTTTGCAAGCAATAGCTACGAAAGTATTATCCTCTAATTTTTCTGAAATATCAAGATTGTTAAGTTTGCAACATTCAATATATTCTATCTCAATAGCTTTATCTAAAAAATTTTTACTTTTTGAAAATACCGAAAGTTTATCGTTTTCTCCTTTTTCAAACAAAGTCTTTATATTGATAAGCATTTTGTTTATAGAAGAAGCTTTTTGTTTATTTTCATCGGAAAGATAAGTATTCCTTGAACTTCGAGCTAGACCTGACGGTTCTCTTATTATAGGACACATTTGAATATTAATATCCAAATTAAGACTTTCTATCATATTTTTTAAAATAATAAATTGCTGAATATCTTTTTGTCCAAAAAATGCAAAATCCGGTTTTACAAGATTAAAAAGTTTTAATACAACGGTTGCAACTCCGTCAAAGTGTCCTATACGAGTTTTTCCACACAATTTGTCGGTAAATTTTTGCGGTACTTTTACTATATAAGTTAAATCTTTAACATTCTTTGAAGAACTTTTATATTCCGGATACATCTCTTCATACTCAGGTTTAAAAATAATATCACAACCCGCATCTAAACAAACTTTTTTATCATTTTCAAAATTTCTGGGGTATTTATCAAAATCTTCATTTTCTCCAAATTGTATAGGATTAACAAAAATACTTACTACAACAACATCACAAGTTTTTCTTGCTTTTTCAATTAGACTTTTATGTCCGTCGTGTAAAGCCCCCATAGTAGGAACTAATCCGACGGTTAATCCTTCTTTTTTCTTTTCATTAATTATTTTTCTTAAATCATTTGTTAAATTAATAACTTCCATAATTTTTCTCTTTTTATAATTCAAAAACGTGTTCTTTTGATGGAAAAAGACCTTCTTTTACCTCTTTAGCATAAGTTGAAACTGCATCTGTAATAACTTTATGCAAATTTGCATATTTTTTTACAAATTTTGGTGTAAAATCATCGAATTTCCCTAAAATATCATCAATAACAAGAATTTCTCCGTCACAAAATCTGCCTGCTCCAATACCTATAACCGGAATATTAAGATTTTTCGTAATATATTTTGCTGAACTTTCATTAGTCATTTCAAGAACCAAAGCACTTGCTCCGGCTTTTTGCAAAGCCTTTGCCTGATTTAGTATAAGCTCTGTTTGTTTTTGTTCTTTACCTTGAACTTTGTATCCGCCTATTGTATTTAAAAATTGCGGAGTAAAACCTAAATGTGCAATAACAGGAATACCTTGGCTGACAAGATGATTAACAAGGTTAATTGTATATTCTGCTCCGCCTTCAATTTTTACAGCATTAGCTCCTGCGCTGATAAATTTGCAAGCATTTTCTGTTGCTTTTTCTAGAGATGTTTGATAGCTGCCAAAGGGCATATCCGCAACAATAAGAGAGTGTTCAACTCCTTTTGATACCGCTTTTGTAAATATTAACATCTCTTCCATAGTAACTGCATGTGTAGTTTTATGACCCAAAACAACCATAGCAAGAGAATCACCAATCAATATCATATCAATTCCGGCTTCATCAACAATTTTTGCGGTTGAATAATCATAAGATGTTAAGGCAGTTATTTTTTCGCCTTCCTTTTTCATTTTTAACAATTTGTCAGGCGTAATTTTTTTCATAAATTAACCTCTCTTTATTTTTGTGTTAACCTTTTGCACATCAAAATCGCTTTTCCACCAAAGATTTACCAAACGAGCAAGTCTGTTGTAACTGTGACGCACCAAACCATTTTTATTATCTTCAATAAGTTTTCTTTTGACGATTTTTATTCCCATTTTTTTAATTTCATCTCTGTCATATTTTACAGGGAAAGAACCGACTTTTTGATATTTTTCGGCTAAATTCTTTGGTAATTCGTTATTAACAAAAACAGTATCAACAATTTTTTTACTGTTTGCGTGTTTAATAATTGCTTTTAAGTGATCTGAAACAGTATAGTTGTCTGTTTCTCCGGGTTGTGTCATAACATTACAAATATAAGCCTTTGCTGCTTTTGAATTTGCAACTTCCTTAGCTATATCATCTATTAAAAGATTAGGAATAACACTTGTATAAAGGCTTCCAGGTCCCATAATAATAATATCTGCTTCTTTTATAGCTTCTATTGCTTCTTTTAAAGGAACAGGATGACGCGGTTCACAAAATAATCTTTTAATTTTTCCATGAGCTTCAGGAATATTAGATTCACCTTGGATAATTCTTCCGTCCTCTAATTGTGCAGTAAGACGCATATCATCAAGAGTTGATGGAAGAACTCTGCCACGAATAGCCAATACTTTAGATGACTCTTGTACTGCTCTGTACATATTTCCTGTTATTTCGCATAATACGGACAAGAAAAGATTTCCAAAGCTGTGTCCTTCGAGTCCGGTTCCTTTTCTGAAACGATACTGAAATAATTCGGTAACCAAATCTTCCTGGTCAGCAAGTGCTGCAATACAATTCCTTATATCGCCGGGAGGTAAAACTCCGAATTCATCTCTTAATCTTCCTGAACTTCCTCCGTCGTCACCAACGGTAACAATAGCGGTTAAATTATTGGTAATACATTTTAAACCTTTTAGTATTGTTGATAAACCCGTTCCGCCGCCAATAACAACTATTTTGGGACCGTGGTTAAGTTTTCTTCTTTTATATAGATTTTCTAAAATCAGTTCCTTGTCTTTAGGACTTACTACATCTAATATCGATGTATTTACTTTTTTTACACCAAAATAAAACATCAATATACCGCAAAGTAATAATCCTGCACCGATAACTTGAGGTTCAAGCATCGAAAGAACAGATTTCAAAAAAGTAACTATTGCACTCACAAAGTCAAATGTAAATATAAAAATGCATCCTAACGCAATTAAAATTGTTCCGAAAAACAAAACAACGAACCAGCGTTTAATTTGTAATCCCGGCAATAACCATTTTGTATATTCTATTGCATGAAATTTTTTACTCATAATTTTCCTAAATCCAACTTTTATCTTTTATAATTACTGCTGATAAAGGTAATATTCCTTCTGCCCTTTTTTTCAGCATTTCAGCTATTTCCATAGAATAAGAATGCTTTACGCTCAAATGAATTGAATGAAAGTCTACTTCCGTTATTCCGCCATTTTCATTTAAAACGGCATTCTTTTCTAATAGTGTTTCTAACATTTTTTTAGAATACTCTATATCAATAATGTCCCCGTTTTCAAAAATTGGTAATCCGTTAATATCGTATTTTTTGTCTAAAAATACTTCGCCTGCATAATTTATTTCTGCGGCTTCTGCTGCTTTCTTTAAATTTTCGCAAGCGCAGCAAAGTAATATAAGCCAATCACCGGCTTTTTTAACCGCTTTTGCAACAGCGAGCATTGTATTAAAATCCTGCATAGCTCTTTTATATAAAGCACCATGAGGGCGAACGTGACAAATTCTTATATTATGATTATTTGCCATTGCTTGGAGTGCACCAATTTGATAAAGAACGAGTGCTTCAATTTCTTCGGCAGTCAAATTCATCTCTCTATATCCAAAACCCTGTATATCAGGATACCCAATATGTGCACCTATTGAAATTTCATCTTTTTCTGCCAATAATTTCAAAACATTGTTTATTGTGGTAGGATCACCTGAATGCAAACCGCAAGAAACATTAACGCTGCTGCAATAAGGTAATAAATCAAATTCCAAATCGTTTTTATAAACACCAAAACTTTGAGCCAAATCGGAGTTTATATCAATATATTTGACTTCATTTTCTTCCCCGTTAAAATCTTTTACTAACAACATAAATTTCTTTCCTTAAAAAATATGATACAGTTATTATACATCAAAAAATTTTACTTAATATTAGCAAATTATTTTTTGTCAGATTTTTATATTAGCAGTAATATTTTTAAGAGAATAATTCATGCTTTTAAATAAAATTAAGACAAATTTTAATAATCACACTTTTAAGGCTTCCGTAACAAAAGAATTAAGAGATGAAATTGCCCAAAAAGGTGAATATTTAGAACAATTGCCCAAAAAGAAAAGGCATGTAACTTTATCCGGTTATATATCCTATGTAAAAGAGATAGCCGATACGTTTCCGGAAGCACATGTCGGAATTGATAAAGAAGATTCCTCAAAATACGTTGTTAAATACTTATCTCATACATTTTTCATACCGAGAAGAATGGATAAAGAATATTTTCAATATACAAGTTTAAGAGAAGGTTTAAAAAATTTGGAAATAGTTTGGAATTTAGCTATAAAAGCAAACAGAAATAAGCATAAAAACTAAGGTTTCACCTGAAGAAAGGATTTAGGCATGAATATTACTCGTATTAACACAAATAACAATTTCGGCGCATATACAGTCGGTAAATTGCAAGAAGAAATCGAACGTAAAAAAATTAACAAGGAAACAATAGAAACAATAAAAAACCTTGTCCCTAATGCGAAAGTAGATATTGATAAAGAAAATAGTACTCTTTATAATGTTTCTATATACGGAAATACTTTTTATATTAGAAGAGAAAACGATGAAAAAACTTCTGATTACGCATCTTTAATAAAAGGCTTGAAATATATTAAAGAAAACTATAGTTTTGATAAATAAAAGGAAATTTTTATGATTATTAATAAATTAAACAATGTTTCAAATCAAAGTTTTAAAGCAATTCTGGGACCAAATTTGCAAGCGGAAATCGATAATAAACGAAAAACTTTGGAAAGATTACCGAACAGAAAAAGAAGTATTAGTGTATCAAAATTTGACTCTTATATTCAGGAAATAAAAAATATTTTGCCCTCTTTAAGTATAGAAATTGACAAAAATAATCCTAATGAATATTTTTTACAATATGCATTTTCAGAAAGATTGACTTTACCTGTAAGTAAAAAATTTCTTATACGCAGAAATAAAGATAAAAATTCATATCAATACAGCAGTTTAAGAAACGGATTAAAAATTTTAGACAAATTTGTAAACAAGATTAAAACACATAATTTTACAGAATCTGAAAAAGAAGAGCTAAGAAAATTTGAGGCATCAATACTGGGAATTGAATTAAAAAATCCTGTTAGCAAGAACCAACCTCATAATTTTACAGAATCTGAAAAAGAAGAGTTGAGAAACTTTGAGGCATCTATACTGGGAAATGAATTAGAAATTCCTGTTAGCAAAGAGCCTCCTCACTATTTTACACAAGAATAAAAAGAAAGACTAAAAGCATTTGAAGCATCAATACTTTTTCCGAAAAAATAAAAAATAAACTATACTAATTCATGCCAAAATTTTTTAATTAATTTATTTTTCGTAATAAAACTTATAAATTTAAATTTAAAAATTTATGGTTTAATGGCGGTTTTTCGCATATTTAAAAATTATTATATTAAAAGGGTTGATAAATTTTGAAAATACATTTAAAATAATATATGGACTCCCATGCTTTATGTTAGTTATGGTAATTATTAATTGAGTATTTGGAATTAGAATTTATAAGATAAGAAGATAATTAAGGTATTAAAAATGTATGTAAACAAATGTTCAAAATGTGGTGCAGAGTTTGAAACAAAAAATCCAAAAAGAGTAATATGTCCGGCATGCTTATATCCGGATAGAAGTCCTCTTCTAGGACAAAATGATGGAAATTCTGAAAATCAAGAAGAAAAGAAACAAAATGAAAACCAAGAAAATCACAATTCGGAAGTAAAATCATCTGAAAACGAATATTCTTCTTCTCGTAATGAAGGTGGATATAACAGAGAAGGTGGTTTTAATAGAGAAGGCGGCTACAATCGCGGCGGCGGTTTTAATCGTGAAGGCGGATATAGCAGAGGCGGCGGTTTTAATAGAGATGGTGGCCACAACCGTGGTGGCGGTTTTAATCGTGAGGGTGGCTATAATCGTGGTGGCGGTTTTAATAGAAGCGGAGGTTTCAACCGTGGCGGCGGTTTTAATCGTCAAAATAATAATGGCGGTGGTTTTAATAAACGCTCTCAAGGAGGCGGTGGTTTCCGTCGTGGCGGTGGTAACAGACGTCCTGCAAAAAAAGCATTGCTTGTTTCTAAAGAACAAGTTGCTATGATAGAAGTTCTTTATAAGAGAATGCTTCCTCTTCCTAATCCTGATGCACATGAAGTTATTGGAGCCGAAATAGGTCTTGAACCAAATAAAGTATTTTTTGGGATAAATTTGGTAAGACAAAAATTACATTTACCAAAATTACCTTATCCAAAGAGAAAACTGGCAATTACTCCTGACCAATTACAAGCTATTAAGAGCTTGTATGAACCATTATTGCCATTACCTCCTATTGGTTGCCATAAAATTATTGCAACTCAATTAAAAATGGACGAATGGCGTGTTCACGTAGGTATTGGACTTGTCAGAAAGCAGTTAGGTTTAGACAGATGGAATCAAGAGCGTGAAGATGCTCCTGAAGAATATAGAATTAAACCTGAGAATAAAGCAGAATAAAGAATAAATATCTGGCTGAAAATATCTGTTAATTAAATAATTTCAGTGCGGTTATTGCTGCGCACGTACGGTCTTTTACATTCAATTTTTGTAAAATTCCTCTCATGTGTGCTTTTACGGTATGTAAGCTTACAGCAAGTTTCTGTGATATTTCCATATTATCAAAACCTTCCGTTAATAGTTTTAATACTTGAATTTCTCTTGAAGTAAAATTATATTTCTTCATCTTATCTTCTTTCATTTCACCATATAGAGAGAGATTATCAATAATATACTTACTTACGCTGCCGTCTATCCAGATAGCACCTGTCATTACATGTTTAACCACTTCGACTAATTTTTCGGGAACAATTTCTTTATTACAAAATGCTCTTGCACCATATTTAAATGCTTTTATAACATCTTCTCTGCTGGTATGTAAAGTAAAAGCTATAACAAATTGTGCAAGATTTTCTTCTTGAATTTTTTTTATGAGTTCGAGTCCGTTTACATCCGGCAAACCTAAATCTACAATAGCAATATCCGGTTTGTGCTGAAACAATATTGAAGATGCTTCGTAAAAACTTCCTGCTTCATAAATATTTGAAACAAAATCTTGAGCCAAGAACACTGTTTTCAAACCAAATCTGGTTAAAGCATGATCATCTACAATCAATATTGTTTTTTTATCAAACTCACAAACTGTCATGGTGGAATTATAATTGAAAAAAATATTTTTTACAAAAAATTAAGCGTAATTTATTGATAATTATTACAAAAATGCCGAATTTTTATTTTTATGTTATTCTAACACTATTAGTATTGCATTTAAATCAAATTTAGGAGAAAGAGATGAAGTTAAATTTTTTATCATCGGGTGAATCACATGGAAAATGTTTAAATGCAATAATTGACGGCATTCCGGCAAATTGTGAAATATCAGTTGAAAAAATCAACGAAGAATTAGCCAAAAGACAAATGGGCTATGGCAGAGGCGGAAGAATGCAAATTGAAAAAGACAAAGTTATTGTTAATTCGGGTATTCGTTTCGGAAAAACAATAGGCTCACCAATTTGCTTAGAAATCATAAACAAAGATTTTGAAAATTGGAAAACAAAAATGTCAACAGAAAAAATTGAT
>JAEEGL015618862.1_pt1 | contig 15454 bp, 4 predicted proteins | sample 9134231 | NCBI WGS metagenome assembly JAEEGL01 (sample SAMN16246548, study PRJNA631951) | gut metagenome | biome: gut microbiome; feature: rumen; material: fiber-attached | host: Bos | place: Iran: Karaj | collected 2018-10
CACCAAATCGGCATACCTTATACAATTGGCATAATCATTTTTCCAGAGATACATTTCGCAAAGCATGGCATGGATGGCATCTTGTGTGATTCGTCCTGTCTGATATTCCGGATTGCTCTCCGGATAACGCCGCACGGCATCATTCTGAACTTTCTCAAGGTCTTCAATAAGCAAATCGAGCACCACGTTGAAAGGAGTAGCCGGCACATCCATCACCTGGTCATCATCGAGATATGGCTCATTGGTGTATGGCACATCGCGGAAAGTCCGTATGAGATAAAAATAACAGAGGTCTCTCAACGCTGATGCCTCAGCAATGGTAGCCCTAAGCTCACTCTCATTGTAGGAAGGGTCTTTTTCAGCCACAGACGGTGCGTAATAAATCACCGTATTGCACCTGTTAATAACATTGTAAAAACCTTGCCATCCCGTGTAGGAGTTGGAAGCGTTAAGATTGTCGACCAGCACACGGTGCAAATTTATGTCTTTTTGCTGTGCCAAACCGGTAGTATTGACATTTTCAGACCTGAATTCTCCCCATGCCATCATTCTGCTTATGACATCGTAAGTCTGTAATCCGGAATAGCAACCAGCCATGATATTGTCGACATCCTTTTTCTCATTCCAAAACTGCTCCAGTATGATTTCGTTGCGTGGCTCAATTTCAAGGAAATCACTGCATGATGCAAAGACACATAAAAGTGTGGCTGCGCAACCTATTTTTATAATATTGATAACTTTCATAATCGTCAGTATTACAAATTTGTCAACAATTAAATCAGAATCCTATTGTAACTGTACCAGTAAAGGATCGCGCCCTTGGAGTTTGTCCCCAGTCAACCGCGCCTTCATATCCATCATATTTCACATCCGGGTCGACCCCAGAATATTTTGAAATCACAAAAGGATTGTTCACACTTGCGGAGAAAGTCATTGAATTCAGGCCGATTATCTTGAGCACTGACTTTTTGAGGGCATAGGAAATCTGTGCATATCCCATTCGCAGATAGCTGCCGTCTTCAACGAACCTGTCGCTTATGAGCGTATTGTAGTTGGATGTGTTTCCATACATGGCTCTCGGAATGGTTGTGACATCTCCTTCTTTTCTCCAACGATAGTTAACCGCCTGGCTTTGGTTGTTGTTATTGATCATAGCCTCGGTATTGAGTCTTGCCATGTTAAGAATCTTGTTTCCAACACGATAGGTGAACTGTGTCATAAATTTCCAAGCCCCATAGGAAACGGTGAATCCAAATCCTCCGTTAAGTTTTGGCAGCGAGCTACCCAGATATACGATGTCGAGCGCATTGATATTACCATCATGGTTGATATCCTCATAAATGGCATCGCCTCCGGAGAATTTGTAGTTGACTATCTGAGCAGGGTCATTGGAATATCCGAACTGCGTACGGATGGGCATATTATTTTCGTCGAGAATAACATTACCGTCTTCCGTCATGGCAATTGGCGCAGTTTTTCCATCTGCGAGGAACTGATTCCGCTGCTCATCGTTCATATTTGCAAAGGTTTCGTAGTTGTACTGATAAACACCTTTGTACCGGAATCCGTAAATAGCTCCGAAAGGATTGTGCAATTGCACACGTTGCAGCCGTTGGGCATTTTGATAAGTGAAGACAGAATTGAGGTTATTAAGCAAATTCTCGTCCATTGAAAGGATTTCGTTTTTGTTGTTACCGAAATTCAAATTCATATCGAATTTGAAATCACCTTTCGACACCAGTTTGTTTGTGTTGATTCTGAATTCCCAACCAATATTTTTTACCGAACCGTTGTTTTTATATTCGAGATGCATGAATCCTGCATTGGAAGGAATGCGGAAGTTTGGCATCAGGATATCTTTAGTGACATTGTGGTAGCAATCGAGCGTGAACCTCAGTCTGTCATTCCAGAATCCCAATTCGAGTGCCAAGTTGTATTCTCTTTTTGTTTCCCATTTCAGGTTATTAAGCCTTATGTTCACAGGTCTCATGGCAGACATGTTGATATAGGCATCGGTCTCAGCATACTTACTGGTATAGAGATAGTCGCGTGTAGGTGCATTTCCGGACATACCCCAACCCACACGAATACCGAGTGTGGAGATAGTGGGGCTGAGATCCTCCATGAATTTTTCCTTGATGACATTCCATCTGAACGACACACCCGGGAAAGCACCCCATCTGCGTCCCGGTCCGAATTTTGAAGTACCGGTCACATTCAAGCTGGTATACAAGATGTATCTGTCCATGAAGATATAGTTTGCAAACCCTGTGAAGAAGAGTGACCTCCATTCACCGAAACTGCTACTTAATCCAGTGATTATACCTCCTGCATCCGGACTTGTGATATTGCCGGAGGGGAGCCCTTTTCCGCTGTCGTCCTGTCCACTTGAGGAACCAGAAACGAGTTCCATTGTTGCCTTAGCCTGCAATTTATGATTTTTATTTGCGAAATAAGGATTGAGCACCAAATCGTGTTTGGTAGTAAACTCCACACTCTTTGAGCTGGCAGCATAAGACGTGTTGTGTCCGCTCTGCCAAGTAGTGGAGACCAATTCAGCAGGATAGAAGCGATCGATATACTTATTGGAGATTCTCATATAAACAGAGCCCCTCCATTCGAGTTGCCATTGATCGGTTTGAAGTCCGAGCAACTGGTACCGCATCACAAGTTCTGGAGTCATATCATAGGAACGAGCCTCGTTTTTTGCCAGGTATGCAGAAGCGACGGGGTTTACGTATTTACGCTGGTCGTTCTCAAACACATTGGAACCAATATTAGGTCCGCTCTGTATCATGTTGTAAAACCTGTCGGTATTCTCACCTGTCACCCTATCCTGTTCATAAATGCTCATGTTTGGCATTTTAACCATAGCGATAGAGAGGAGATTGTCGGAGTTTTGCAGTCTGTCGGTATAGGTGAGTGCGAAATTGGTTGAGACTCTGATACGCTGCGACACATCATAGTCGAGGTTGACACGGGTTGAGAAACGGTCCATTTTCTGTTTGATGACCGAACCTGTTTCCGTGTCATAACCACCGGATATGCGGAACCTTGCCTTCTCTCCACCTCCAGAGATAGTGAGGTAATGATTATGCCTCAGTCCCCATTGTGTTACAGCATCCACCCAGTCAGTATTATTATTATACTGCTCATACTCTGAAAATTGCGGGTCGTAGTTGATTTCCGGCACATTTGCGGCGGCATCACTCTGTTGCGGATTGAAATAGCTTTCTTTCAGCAACATGGTATAGTCGTCGCCGGAGAGCAAATCGTAACCTTTTGGCTGATAAGTGCCCGTAATCTTGTATGAATAAGTAAGTATCGGTTTTCCTACGGTACCTCTTTTTGTGGTGATTTCGATAACACCACTTCCACCTCTTGGTCCGTACATAGACGTTGCGGTGGCATCCTTCAGCACCTGTATATCCTCGATATCATCGGGATTGATGCGAAGGAGCTGTGCGAACTGTTCATCCGACGAGTTCATATCAAACGAGGCGAGTTCTCCTGCCTCATCCTCCCAGACATTGCCGTCGATGACAATAAGCGGATTCTGGCTTGTTAGTGTGGAGAGACTCGATGTACCGCGCAGACGCATGGTAGAACCAGAGCCAAGGTTACCCGAGTTGGCCACGATGTCAAGACCGGCGATACGCCCTTGCAATGCCTCCTCGATGGATGTGATGGAAAGTCCCTCAAACTCTTTTGTTGAAAGCGACTGTGTAGAGAAAGAAATCTCATCCTCAGCCAAAGCGAGTCCGTTTCCTCTGAGACGCTTTTTCGACACGACCACCACCTCGTCCAGTTGGCCTTCATTTTCCAAGACCACATCATACACAGCTTTGTTGATTGGAAAAGAGACAGTTTTGTACCCAACATACGAGAAGCGGATTCTGTCTTTGGGATTTCTTATCTTCATAGAGAAGTGTCCGTTGATATCTGTGACAGCATTCTCTATAATACGTCCATTACCGTCGATTTCGCATATCACAGCCCCAATGAGCGGGTCGGTTTCATCACTTACAGTACCCGAAACCTGTGTGATTTGCGCCTGTACGGCAACCCCGAGCAGGATGGCCCACAGTGTGATTATCAATCTATATTTTTTCATGGCTATTTGCTCTGGTTTCTTATTTCGTTGAGTTCCTGTTGCCATGTTTTCGACATCAGGTCATTGTTATAAAGCAGCACACCGTCTATAAGATGCACCACAGCGTCGGACGCTGAATTGATAGACATATTGTCGCCCGATCCGCTGAACCAATATTCACGGCAGATATTGTTAAACAATCCATTTTTTGTATTCACATGTCGTGTATTGCCCATTTGGTCTGTGACATTGAGCGAAGATGGTCCTGAGTTGACCTCAAGATAGTAGAACCTCTGATTGACAGGATTCAGTTTGCATGTTTCAAATTTGGTGTTGTCAACAGGATCGCATCCTATGTATACAGCATTGTCTTGTATATGGTAGCGCACGAAATTGAAAATACGGTTTCGTATAGCTGCGTGTGCAGCCCTGAGTTTGGCATCGTCATCATTCCATGCCTCAAGGGTCTGCGCCTCATAGTCATCCCATGTAGGCAGGTATCCATCGTCGATGAGCTTTTGTATCGACTCATTGGTTGGCACATAGACCGTATAGTTGAACTTGTCGAAAAGTCGGATATTATAGTTGTTGGTAGGATCAACACACTTGTAATTACCGTCCTGTGTGATAAGAAGGTTGTATTTGGTAGAGTCTTCATCATTACCGCTGAGCAAATCAAGGAAAAGACTCATCTCCGGATGTTCTTTCAACGTAGAATAGACCGATTTGCTTGCTCCAAGAATCATACCGTCGTCGGTGACGTAAGACTTTCCGTTACCCGAAGTGCTTTGGTCGTAAATGTTGGTTACGGTAAGCGATTTCCCCTTCTCCATCTGATATCCACCGCTCACAGTCATCGCACCCGGTTTTCCGGCGTTTTCCACCTTGATTACCGATCCACCTTTTGTTTTATAGTATTGCTGTCCGCTCTCGACATTACCGACAACTATCAACATATCGAGCAAATCAGTAAGTCGGTTTCGTATCTGTGTCGTCGAGGCTAATCCCAAAGAGCCAGCAATATTGTAGTTGCCCGTTTCGGGGTCAACAATAATCTGATAACGCCTTGCCTTGACACGATTCGCCAACAAAGCCTTTGGATCCCAGTAAAACTCAAAAAGCGTCTGCACAGGTTGTCCATAGGTTGTAGGGTCGATGTAATAGAGCATGGCATTGTTTGTGGGAATAAAGAAACTATAGTAAGACTCCATGGAGTTGAGGAAAGGCCCAAAGTCGTACTGTGTAATAGCCCAGTAGATGATGCTCATCACATCCTGATGAATAAGAGCCGGGAACGACACACTGGAATAGGCACTTGGAGCGAAAACGTGATTGGAGAGATAAACCACACCATTACACCCCATGAAGCAAGAATCGATGTGTTCAGGCTTCACACCCATCTCCATTTTTGCATCGTTGAGAATAGTACCGAATTTGGACGGCACAGAAGATGTGAAAGAATTGAGCATATTTACATTGAGCAACTCGGCCAGCACAAGAGGCGGTATTGAATCCCATTCATGGTACTCGTCCTGCAGCACTTTTCCATCGTGTTCCCACCAATACTGCAATGCTTCGTCCTTCGGCACAATCATCACAGCAGCATCATTGCTTATACCCTGATTGGTTGTAGCTCCATAATTGAAATACTGATTCCATCCGGGGTCGTAGGTGAGGGTGGCCTCAACAGGCTCGTCGTCGGGATCAACCTGCAACCGAGAGCGTTGTGATGAAATATCAGAGAAATAACGCAACACATAGACGGAATCGAGTTTCCCCGTCTTCTCATACCAAGACCGGCTTGCAGCCTCACTATAATAAGGAGCGCTGTATCTGTCGATGAGGTGCGACCAAAGACTCATATTAGGATGCTGTCTCAATATTTCAGCAATATTGGTTGAAGACTCCACCACTCCCGACACTTTCTGAATATAACCGTTTTTACAGGTGATATCCCTCTCGATCACTTTTTTGCCATTGACCCATGCATCCGTTATGGAGTTTGACATGCCGTTAGTAAGGATTTCAAGATCCTGACCGGTTATCTGGTTGGTATGCATGAAAGCCGGCATGAAATGAATCATGGGCGATGCCGTGGCATCCTTGAGTATCAGAATTCCTTTATCCTTCTGCCGGTGCTTGTCCCACACAGATGTTGTAGGCATCTGAGAAGGCAGCATAACCGACACTGAGTCGAACTCGGAAGATGCTGTAGTTCTTCGCATGCACATGCCCTCCTGAGGAGGATTGCCGCTAAGATTTGAAAGGAGTTCGATAAGATAAGCATTGTTGATCATGGAATTGTTGAAGAGCAGTTTTTTTTGAGCTTCAGAAAGTTGCTCATAGCTTTTCACACCCCATGAATTGCTATTGAACCATTGGGCAAAGGCATCGTCGTCAGCCACGAAGAGCGTTTTGGAACCTGTCTTACTAAGCACTTCTTTTTGTCCAAGGTCATCGATGAGCCTAAGTGTCGTTTGATAGTTGCCCTCGTCTTGGAGTCGCTCATAGATAGAGTTTCCCAACCATTCAGGTTGTCCTGTCAGTATGTCGTCGGAGCATGACGACATTACTGCGACTCCCATAAGCATACTACCGAAAGCCACCGCCATCTGGTGTCGCTTGTTTAGGTTTATCAGTCGTTTCATAGATATACAGTTATATTGTCGTTTTCGCTTTTATCCTTGTCATCCTTTGCCGAAAGGTCTTTTCCGTACCCATTCTGCATAGAGCCCCCCATCATCTGCATGGAAAAAAATCCTAAGAGAGATTTCCAATATGGTAAGGGCTGATGAGGGGTCCTCTGCATGAAGTATCAATACTCATCATTACCAGGGCTACGTTCCCATCGGTTATCAGGAAAAAGGATGCAGCGTCAACACGTTTTTCATGTTAGTGCCCATAGCGGGAATAGAACCAATGTTCTGAATGGTTAATCATAGGAAAAAGAAAGAGAGAGCGGGAAACACCCATTCGGAGTGTTCCCGTCTCTCCCTTCAAAAGTTTATTCCCGTTTTGTCATGTAATTACTTGACGAGAATCTTGTTCACCTTCACTGTACCGTCAGACATGGTCTGCTTCACGATGTTGAGACCCTTCTGCAAGGTTTGCAAGCGATTACCGTTTACGCTGTAAATCTCCAGTCTCACGGTCTTGGCCATCTGAGCGTCATCGATACCCTCAGCATCTCCGTCGGGATTAATGGAGCTGTTCTCGCCATAGTAATACAGGCGGAAATTGTCCATAATCATCCAGTCATTGGGAGCATAGGTTCCAGGTTTCTTGACACCAATGCGCAGTTTGCCGTTCTCCACCTTAACGAATACGCTGTTCTGATAAGGTTTGGTATCAAAATTAGCCCATGCGAGGAACGAAAGCATCGTGTTAGGAACAAACAGTGTCACGCCATCCTCTGTGGTGACAGTAGTCTGTCCGTCGATACCCGGGTCAATGTCCACAGCACCAGAAGAGAGCGTCTTCAGAGGCACTGAGCTGACCACATCATTGGTCATACCATAGAGGTATGCTGTGCTGGCATCAGGATTTGCAGTATAGGCAGCCAAGTCATCGGAAGAAGAACCGAGGCGGCACATGGCAGTAGCCTTGATTTCATAGATGCCATTGGGCAGTCCATCCACATCCTGATAGATATCGACATCACTCTTCTGATAGAACTCGATGGCGGGAGTACCGGTATTGGCGGTCTGAGCGAATGCTCCAAGAGTGCCAGCCCATCCGGCCTGCGAGTCATTGCCTTCCTCGTCGTTGAAATCAGGGCATGAGAGGATGGCTGTGACATTGACTGGATTAGCATCGGAAGCATCACCCATGAGGCGGATACGCATTTCAGAAATCATTCTCAGGTATTCAGGCACCTGCTCGTCGGTGATAGACTTTGCGTTGAGTCCATTGTCCACCTCATTGTAAAGGCGCTGTGCAGCAGCCATGGTTTCATCACTGCAATCGGCTGTAAGCATGGCAGCAGCCAGATTGTCGACAGCGGAGCGCAGTTTTTCATAGAGGGCAACCGAATTAGCAGCAACCTCACGAAGTTCAAAGAGGTCGGAAAGAGCATAGAACATAGTCTTTCCATCGTTGCCGTTAAGAGCGGTTACGGCAGTCTGTATAGCATTAGCCACAGCATCGATAGTAGTCTGTGCCATGTTGGCAGTGAGGTAAGCCTGCATTTCGGCAATAGTCTTTTCAAGTTCCGGACGGATTGCATCGGCGTCAAATCCCTTGTAAATCATGCGGAAGTTATCCCAGATTGCCCAGTTAGGACCAGTCAGGTCACCTTTCACACCAAGACGCAGTTCACCGCCCTCCTTTGACACGAGACCATAGGCAGAGCTTCTGTACATTCCAGCGGAGAATGCCTGTCCTGCGCTGACCATCGTGTTGGGATACCAGTAAATGCTGTCGGCAGGAGCCCATGCGCCTTCGGTATAGACCGTATTGACAGGCACCGGTTCGTCGAACACGCACTTGAACTCAGAATTGTTGTTGTTGACATAGACCCAAACCGGACAAATCTGTCCACCCTCATTGTAAAGGTTGTAGGCATCATTGTCTCTCTGCAGACGGAAGAATCCCTGGAGAGCGATTTCATAGACACCTACAGGAGCATTGCTCACCACCTGATAGATATCGAAGTTGGCACGGTCGTAAGCCTCTGCACACCTATTGTTGGCAGGTCCGCCGATAACGGGTGAGCCGTTCCAACCCTTTTCACCTTCCTCGTATCTTGGATTGACGAGATACATGTCAGTCACATCGGTACCCTCCTTGATGGCGTTCTTGGCAGCATACTCAGCCATCTCACGCAGGCGTGCGGCCTCAGCGAGCACCTCCTCAGTGGTTTTGCTGTGGTCTAGCTGGAACTTACGATAGTTCATACCGTCGAATCCCTCGTCCATATAGTCGACGAAATCGTCGAAACGCTCATCGTCGAGGTCGAGATCCGGGCTGGAAGCGATATTCATGGCATAAGCGACAGCCTCATTGTAAGTAGCCCATGCATTCTGGTTTTCATCCACCTGTTTGCTGGCCTCATTGATAGCGTGAAGGGCAGCGATTACTTCATCATAAGTAGAAGCGTTGGCGGCATTGGCCACGGCATTCTTGTAAGCCTCGTTAACCGCAGTGGTGTAATAGATGAAATTGTCGACATCGCGCGGATTCTTCACCAGATCCTGTGCCCAGCAGCGATAAGCGTCGGCACCGGAGCCATAATACTCAAGTTCCCATCCCACGAAGCAGGTCCAGTCAGCCCCAAGAGCGACATCCTTCTTCAAACCGATAGTGAACTCATTGCCATTGGTACCGAAGATGAGCAGGTTGTCGTTATAACGGCCGTTGTTGAAATAGATTTCAGCCGACTCGCGCATGTTGGGGATATAGATGGTGTGTCCATCGGCTGATGTCACCGTCACCTCTGTGCCGTTGCCATAGGAATCTTCCACACCGCCGGCGTAGATAGACATGAGCGGAGAAGTCATGGTCTCCTCATTGGCCGTAGCATACATCAGCGCATTCTTTGCATCCTGTCCGTTCAGATAGCCGTCATAGGCAGAGCCTGAGAATCCGCCGTCACGATAGTAACCTTTCACTTTCAGTCCATATACACCCTTCGGCATGGTATTGAGAGCCTGGTACATGTTGTAAGTCTTGTTGTAGAACTCAGCCACATTGTACTGCAAGTCGGGTGCCGTTCCGCTCCAACCATTTGAGTTGCCCTCATACTTAGGATTGGTAATGGAGCTTGTCATGTTCATCGGGTTATCCACGGTAGCCTTCTTCTCAGCAGCTTCCAGCACAGCCATCTTCACAGCCTGTATGGCAGCCTCGAGTTCCTCTATCGTGGCATTCTCGTTTTCATAGACAGCACGCTGTGCGCTTACATCCACACCCTCAGCCTCGGCAGCAAGGATAGCATCGAGAAGCTCCTGTGCCTTGTTGTAAACCTCCAGCAGAGCCTGGCAGGCAGTGTAATTGTCCTCTGTAACAAGAGCCCAGTCAATGAAATGTCCACCCTCGACAGAAAGGAACGGAGACAGCGCGGTGTTGTTTGCGTTCGCGGTTACATCCAGACCCACATACATATTTGGGTAGGTGGTCCAGTTGAAAGTAGGATTGATCAGGGGGTCATCGGCAGCATGGAGGCGGAAAGTCGCACCATTAACCTCGACAGCCCATCCATAATTAGCCTGTCCGTTTCGGTCGACATACAATTGTGTCTCGCTATCGAAGAAGACCTCACGCCAACCATTCTTTGCGAGAGAAAAATCGTTTAAGACATAAGCCTCGCCACCCTCATAGAGTATAAAGGCCACCTTCAGTCCAGCATCACCCACACTTGCCTGGGTTCCCCATGCATTGCCTTCAGTGAAGAACATTTTGGCAGATGTGTTGTAAAGATAGTAATAGTTGTCAACGGTCTCGCTTGCAGCAAATCCCTGTGTGACAGGAACCGGCTTTACACGCACACCATTGACCAACTCAGCACTTGCATTGCCGACAACAAGCAACAATGCTCCCATAAGGAGTAGTTTTGTTAGTTTCATAGGCTGTAAAAATTAGTTGATAGATTTGGTAATATGAATAAAAAGGTTAATTCCTACTAATTTGTGTACAAATATAATAATAAAAAAGAAACTTCTATCAAATTTTGCTGTTTTTTTCATTATGAGCACAAAATAAGTGTGTTTTTTACAATTTCTTGCTTACACATCCCTGAAATAGTTTTTTTTTCATGAAAAATAACCGGCGCATTTTATTACGCCATAAAAAATAGTTATATTTGCAACAAATACAACCAAACACCACGCATTCCATGAAAAGAACAATCCTACTGCCACTTTTTGTATTTTGTATATTCCCACTTTGTATCCATGCACAAGAGCCTATGCGTCATGCCCATGCCAGCCAATGGATGCGCGCTGTAGACAAAGGCGTGGCACTGCCCTACCTATACGATGCTGCCGGTGTCAGGCACACCGCCTTTTTCGGCATGGACACAGCCTGGGACAGTGAAAGCAATGTTCGCCGCGGCACACTGTTCATCGGCAAAGACTATCTGGGTTCAGGCCGCATCTCATTTCAACCCGACTACTTTGTGGATGAGAACGGACAACTCACTGAGAGCCAGAAGTCGGCTTTGAGAAGCCGCATCAACCATATAAAGCTCTCTGGGGTGACCGATGTGGAGATGAACTGCGACCATGAAGCGATGGTCACCACCAACTACCAGTACAAAGGCAAGCCCGAACAATGGTACAGGCTGATTAAGGCCAGCGTGCGCTACGCCCAAAGCCTTGGAATGAATGTGGTTACGGTGGCTCCATTCAACGAGCCCGATTTTACAGGCTGGAACGAAGGCAGCAAGGACGATTATCTTGCCATCTGCCAACTACTGAGTCAGGATGCCGATTTTGCCGACATCCGCATCTCTGCCGGCAACACGCTAAACACCGACCGCGCCTTCGAATGGTACAACTACATGAAGCCATACGTCAAAGAAGGCAACACCCATCAACTTGCAGGAAGCTTTGACCATTATGCTGGTTTTTTTGAGCAGGTACGGGCAGACGGCAATCATGCGACCAACGATGAACTCCACAATGTAATGGAAGGCATAGTGGGATTGGAATACGGCATGCAGACAGGTATCTGGTGGGGGTTCGACGGTTTGGCACGAGGCAATTTCTGCAAAGCCAACACAGGCTCAGGCTCCTGTCTCGGCTATGCCGAGAATCGTGAGGCATGGTCGGCAGGTGCCGTTTACCGTCTTCCCGACGGGCATGTAAACGCCATTTTAGGCACCAGTGAGCGTCAGGCGTCCAACTCCACCTATCAGTTGCTCTCACTCGACGGCAATGTCTACTATGACGGATGGGGTCCTACGGCCACCTTCTCGATTGAGATGCCTGGTGGCACAGGCTATCAGCAAGGGCAGACCAATGCAGAGCGCTGCATCCAGATAATTCGCGGTTGCGATGTCCCCCCCTTAGCTCCATTGGAAGGAGGAACCTTTGTGTTGATGAACAAAAACTCGAAGAAAGTGATTGGCGTAAGCGGAAACAACGCCGTATCTGGTAAGACCATCATACAGCAGACCTATGACCCCACCTCACCCAAAGAACATCATCATTGGAAGATAACCCCTGTGAGCAGCAGGGTTGGCGGAGACTTCAGTTACGCCTATATCAGCAATGCAGTCGATGACCAATTGATGCTCGACGTGAAAGACTGGTCGCTTGGATCAGGTGGACAGATTATCCTATGGAACGGCAACGGCGGCACCAATGAGCAATGGTATTTTGAGTATGCAGGCGACGGAGACTTCTTCATACGCTCCCGTCACAGCTCTCTTTGCTTAGAAGTGAGAAGCAGCAGCACAGCCAATGGCGCCATGATTCAGCAAGCCACCTTTACAGGAGCCGACAACCAGCGTTGGCGTCTGTTGCCTGTAGGCACTGCGTGCGAGACCAAAGCCCCTTCAGCCCCCACAGGTCTTACCGTCAGTTGCCGCAGCCACTCGCTTCTGCTGAGCTGGGATGCCAACACCGATGAAGACCTGGCAGGCTATTATATTCTCCGTGGCGAGAACGCAGGCACCGACAGCATCACTTGGAATGTGATAGGCCGCGATGTCACCGGCACCATATTTGTGGACAACAGCGCATCATGCGGTATCGAGTACCACTATCAGATAAAAGCCGTTGACAAGGCAGGCAACCGCTCAGAACCATCGGCATCCATTACCGCCTCGCTCACCGAAGAGAAAGGACTGGTGGCACGTTATCCCTTCGAAGACACTCTCATCGACATCACCCCTCAAGAGATGGACGCCGTCTGCAACTCAGCTCCCACCTATCAGTCGGTGCAGAAACGAGAAGGCAACAAGTCGCTCTACCTGAGCGGTAACACCTATCTGCAATTGCCGCCGAAAGTGGCCGACCGGGACGAGCTGACACTCTGCGCCTGGATATACTGGCAAGGTGGCGCGGCATGGCAGCGCATCTTCGATTTCGGCAACGGCACCGACCAGTATTTCTTCCTTACCCCGAGCAACGGCAATGAGATGAGATTCGTGGCGAAAAACGGAGGCATGGAAGAAATACTCAGCACAAACCGTCTTTCCACCTACCATTGGAAACATGTCGCCGTGGTAATGGGCCAGACAGAAGTCACCTTATATTTAGACGGAGAGCCTGTGGCCCGAAGCCAGGATATCAGCATCCGTCCATCCGACATTCATCCAGTACTCAATTTTGTGGGTTGCAGCCAATATGCTAAAGACCCCATTTTCAAAGGGTGCATCGACGACCTCCGCATCTATGACTATGCCCTTGACACTGACGAAATAGTCAGCGTGATGGGCGACACCGATTCAGTCGCTGACATGTCTTCCGACTATCCTACGGTCACGGAATCCAGCTATTACAGTTCCGACGGAGTATTATTGCCTGGACCGAAAAGAGGTCTCAACATTGTGAGAGACCATTTCTCCGACGGTAAAACAAGAAACCACAAAATAATAAGACAATAAGCCATGAAACAAGCATATCATCACCTCTTTCACCTCCTTTTGACAACCGCGATTTCAATTTGCGGTTTCACCACCCAGGCTGCGGCCAACACAAGAGAGACTGTAGAACAAGTGAGCAATCAGGTGAATATCACCGAAGATGTGGATTATGTGATTACCTCGTCCACTCCATTCACCAACGATGGTGTCTTAAACATCATCAACACCGACCACGCAGTGGTGATACTCAATGCGCTGAGACCTTCGGAAGCCATGAGCCAACTCCATCATATCCAGATAAACGGAGAGCGCGCCACCCACAACGTGAACTGTCAGGTCAAGGTATACAACAGAGGCAGTATCATCATGCCCTACTCCGATGCCATCCGTCCTCTTACCGTCTACTCCGATGTGCAATTCCAGGGAGATGCCGTCGATGCTTTCGGCTTGGAAAACAGTGGCGGCTACATGAACACCCTCAGCGAGGAGAAACTCAACAACAAGATACGCAGTTTCAAGTTGAAACGCGGCTACATGGTCACTTTCTCCACCCTTCCCAAAGGCCGTGGCTACAGCCGTTGTTTCATTGCCGACACAAAGGACCTTGAGGTGGCCGAGCTGCCAGAAATACTCGACTGCCGCATCTCCTCTTACCGCATTTTCAAATGGTACGACACCAGCAAATCGAGCCTTGCCAACGACACCCGAAGCGACCCCATCGCCAAACTGCACGTCACCTCCTGCTATTCGTTCGGTCTGGGAGAAGACCGCAATCCCGACTGCGAGTGTGTGCCCCATCACATCTATGAAGACTGGCCATCGTCGAGTGCCTGCGGCAGCGTTACCTATTCACCGCACATGAAGACCAACAACGAACCCGGCAACTCCGTCGACGACCATCCACAGACTGTGAATGAAATACTGGCCAACTGGGAGAATCTGATGGCTACCGGCATGCGCCTCTGCTCCCCTTCCTCTCACGACGGGAGCCTGAATCATCTTCATGAATTTCTCGACTCCATCGATGCCAGAGGCTGGCGTTGCGACATCATCGACCTTCACTGTTACTGGACGGAAGGCAGCTTCAACACAATCAAAGGCAGTTGGGTGGACCGCCACCACCGTCCGGTGTGGATATCCGAATGGGTATGGGGAGCCTCCTGGAACAACAACGGCATTTTCGGTATTGCCACGGGCAGTTACAGAGACAATCCCACCGAGAGCCAGCTCCAGCAGAACAAAAACGGAGTCAAGAACATCTGCAGCAAACTGAACTCATGGGACTATATCGAGCGGTATTATTACTGGAACAGCGAGGCCAACTGTTCGAAGCTATACTTAAGCAATGGATCTCTTACGCCTGCCGGAGAATATTATGCAAGCATGAACACCGGACTCGGCTACAACGGCCACTATGAGTTCATTCCCACCAACCCGCGGACATCAGTTCCTGCATCCTTCCTTGTAAGATATGACAAGACGACACACCACGCCACCCTCTCCTGGAATGACAAGAACGGAGAGCTGAACAAACAGATGGCCGTAGAGCGCAAGACTCAGACAGGTGAATGGGAAGTCATGGGCACAGTTTCCTTCAACGAAGGCCCAGACTCCTACACCTATGAGGACGAAGAATCCAATGACGGGTACATCTATCGAATCCATCTTATAGATTACAAGGGCGACCATCTCTACAGCAAAGAGATTGTGGCCATGCCCGATGTGGTGGAAGCGGGCGATGCCGTCAACGTGTCTGGCGAGCAGATGTACATTGGCGGCAACCTCTTCGTGAACGGCGATTTCACCTTGGGAATGAGCGACTGGCAAGACGG
>JAEEGL015777464.1_pt1 | contig 15454 bp, 13 predicted proteins | sample 9134231 | NCBI WGS metagenome assembly JAEEGL01 (sample SAMN16246548, study PRJNA631951) | gut metagenome | biome: gut microbiome; feature: rumen; material: fiber-attached | host: Bos | place: Iran: Karaj | collected 2018-10
CAGGTCGAGGTCCGCCACCGCGGGGTACTCTATTGGAGCGTATTCCCTGGAGGTATGCTCGTATCTTACGGCGCCCTTGGCGATGACCACGTCGCCCGCCCGCACATCGAGGTCTATGCCTCCGCAGGTCCCGCAGCGTATGAAGGTGTCGGCGCCCATATTGTGGAGCTCCTCCATGGCGATGGATGCGGAAGGCCCCCCTATGCCCGAAGAGCAGACGGTGACCTGTTCGCCCAGAAGATATCCTGTGTAAACGTTGAATTCCCTGACCCGCACCACCGGGTGGGCGTCGTCGAGAAGAGCCGCGATGGCGGGTACCCGGTCGGGGTCTCCCGGGATTATAACATAGCGGCCTATCTCCTTTGAGTCGCAGTTGATGTGAAACTGATGATCCAAGCCTTCCATGGGTTCTCCTTTCTAAAGATTATCGGGGCCGAAGCTTTCGGGAAGCAGCTTGCCCAGAGTAAAGACCTTCGTCACGAGGCTGCCGTCATCTTCGCTCTCACAGGCGCAGATCACCGGCATGCCGGGCCGGCAGAACTCGCTGAGAGCCTGCCTGCATACCCCGCAGGGGGTGCAGAGCGAGGCGGGAGCCTTTCCTGCCGGGCCTCCCGAGACTGCCAGGGCCTTAAAGCTCCTCGCGCCCTCGCTTACCGCCTTGAAGAGGGCTACCCTTTCGGCGCATACGGTCGGGCTGAAGGCCGCATTCTCGATGTTGCAGCCTGTGAAGACCCGTCCGTCTTCAGCCAGCAGGGCAGCTCCCACGGCGAAGCCCGAATAGGGGGAATACGAAGCGCTGCGGGCTTCGATCGCGGCCGCAGCCAGCTTATTCTTCATCTCGCGCGTCACGGTCATCACCTGCCCCTATCCTTTCTGCCCTTATCGGAAGAGCCCCCGAAGTACTCCTCCAGCAGCTTTTCGGCTATGAAGCGCTCGGCGTAGGACTCCATGATCAGGGTGGTTATGAGGGTGAAGAGCTCCGAGGTATCGTCTTCAGCTTCGAACTTGGCGCAGAGCTTCTTGGCGTCGCTGACGCGGCGGGCGATCTGCCCCGGAAGCTCGGCCTCCTCTTTCCTGAAGTACTCCGAAAATACTCTGTACATCTTCGAAAGATCCACGGTATCGTCCCACTCGGAGCTGTAATTGTCCAGCAGGGGCTTCATGAGCTTTTGGATCTGATCCATGCTGAGGCTGTTCTTCAGGTAGAAGACTATGCACATGAAGATCAGGTGGTCCTTGCCGTACTTTTTGCCGTCGGGGCCGGGTATCATCCGGTGCTTGGTGTAATTGCTCACCATGGCCTTGGTAACGGGACCCTCCCCGCCCTGCCTGTAGAGGGACAGCTCGCCGTTGAGGCAGCTGACCATCTGGTCTATGTAGAGCTCCATGTCCGGAAAGTTCTTTTCGTCCGCTATTCCCCGCTTCAGATAATCGTCGGCAAGCTCTGCGGCGTAATATTCGTAGCGCATATCCATCCTCCGTTTTTTATATCTCCTATCGGGATACCGCGTGCCCGAAACGGCAATCAGAATTACCCGATATAAAAATAAGAGTTATCTTTTATCTGATTTAAGGATAACTCTTATTTGTTCTCCGGTCAATACGGTATATGGAGGAGCTCTCCGACGGCCGCGGTCCCGGGCGCATAAAAACTCCCGGCCTCGCCGGCCGGGAGCCTTTTGCCGTATATTCCCCTACTCCGCTTTTCCTGTGTAGAGCTGGTAGTACCTGCCCTTCTGGGCTATCAGGTCGTCGTGGTCGCCCCTTTCCACTATGCGTCCCTGCTCAAGGACCATGATGGCGTTGGAGTTCTGAACCGTGGAGAGCCTGTGGGCGATGACGAAGACCGTCCTTCCGTGCATCAGGCTGTCCATGCCTGACTGTATCAGGGCCTCGGTCCTGGTGTCTATGCTGCTGGTAGCCTCGTCAAGTATCATCACCGGCGGGTTCGCAACGGCGCAGCGGGCTATGGAGATCAGCTGGCACTGGCCCTGGGACAGCTGGCTGCCCGTCCCAGAGATCACGGTGTCGTAGCCCTCGGGCAGCTTCTCTATGAAGCTGTGGGCGTTGGCCAGCTTCGCTGCCTCCATGACCTCTTCGTCTGTGGCGCTGAGCCTGCCGTACCTGATGTTCTCCATTATGGTGCCGGTGAAGAGGTTTACGTCCTGAAGCACCATGCCCAGCGACTTTCTCAGGTTCTTCTTTTTGATGCGCTTGATGTCTATGCCGTCGTAGGTTATGAGGCCGTCCTGGATGTCGTAGAAGCGGTTGATCAGGTTGGTGATGGTGGTCTTGCCTGCGCCTGTGGAGCCTACGAAGGCTATCTTCTGGCCCGGCTTGGCGTAGAGGTTGATATCGTAGAGTATCTGACGCTCGGGAACGTAACTGAAATCGACGTCCTTCATGCGCACGTCGCCTCTCAGACGGGTGAGCTTAAAGCTTCCGTCCTCAAGGGGCTCCTTCCAGGCCCATGCGCCGGTGAATTCCCCGCTCTCGCTTAGGCTTCCGTCTTCCCCTTCCTTTACGAAGACCAGGGTGACGTCGCCATCATCGGTCTCGGGCTTTTCGTCTATCAGGTCGAAGACCCTCTGGGCGCCTGCCAGAGCCATGACCACCGAGTTGATCTGCTGGGAGATCTGGGAGACCGGCCTGTTGAAGTTCTTTGAAAGGGTGAGGAAGGACGCTATGTTCCCAAGGGTCAGGGCGCCGCCTCCCCTTATTGCCAGCAGGCCTCCGGTGAAGGCGAGCACGGCGTATATGACGTTGCTCATATTGCCCATGACGGGCATGAGCACGTTGGCGAGTATGTTCGCCGTGGTGGTGGTCTTTCTCAGATCTTCGTTTCTTTCGTCGAAGTCCTTCCTGGCCCTGTCCTCGTAGCAGAAGACCTTGACCACTTTCTGGCCGTTGATCATCTCCTCTATATGGCCGTTCATGCTGCCCAGGGCCGCCTGCCTCTTGCCGTAGAATACAGCGGAACGGCCGCCGAGGGTGACGGTTATCAGGTACATGACCGCGACTCCCGCCAGCTGGACCAGGGTCAGCAGCGGGCTTATCCTTATCATGGATACCAGCACCGCTGCTATGGTTATCATGGACGAGACCACGCTGGGTATGCTCTGTGAGAGCATCTGCCTCATGGTGTCGGTGTCGTTGGTGAAGCGGGACATTATGTCGCCGTAGGGATGGGTGTCGAAGTAGGATATGGGAAGAGCCTGCATCTTCTCGAACATCTCTCCCCTGACCTTCCTGAGCACTCCCTGCGACATCTTTGCCATCAGCAGGTTGTTGGCAAGGCTCGCGGCTATGCCCACGGCATAGATCGAAGCCATGAACATGAGTTCCTTAAAGAGCCCCGCGAATACCGGGTTCGCCTGAAGCACCAGGGGCTGTATATAGTCGTCGATCAGGGTGCGCATGAAGAGGGACGCCCTGACACTGACAAGGGACGCTGTGCCCATGCAGAGCAGGGCTGCGGCAAAGGTGAGGGTATAGCCTTTGCCTATGTAGGAAATGACCCTCTTTATGGTCTTTCCGCTGCCCTTGGGTATGCGTATCCTGCCCTGGGCCGCCGCTCTTCCGCCGCCGGGGCCTCTGCCGGGCGCGGGAGCCTGGGCCTGCCGGGAAGCCTTGTTCTTATCGCTATTCTGCGGCATCGAAATCGCCTCCCTTCATCTGGGATTCGTATACTTCCCTGTAGATCTCGTTGGTCTCCATCAGCTGATCGTGGGTGCCGACTCCGCTGATCCTGCCGTTGTCCAGGACCACTATGCGGTCCGCGTCGCGCACCGAGGATATCCTCTGGGCGATGATGATCTTGGTGGTCTCGGGCAGGTCTTCCCTGAAGGCCTTTCTTATGAGGGACTCTGTGTGGGTATCGACAGCCGAGGTGGAATCGTCCAGTATCAGTATCTTCGGCTTTGAGACCAGGGCTCTGGCTATGCACAGCCTCTGCCTCTGGCCGCCGGAGAAATTGGATCCGCCCTGCTCCACCCTGCCGTAAAGGCCTCCCTCTTTCGCCAGGACGAAATCCCTGGCCTGAGCGCGGCTCAGAGCCTCGAGCAGCTCCTCGTCGCCTGCGTCTTCATTTCCCCAGCGCAGGTTGTCTGCCACGGTTCCGCTGAAGAGCACGTTCTTCTGAAGGACCATGGAAACGCTCTTTCTCAGGGCCGTGAGATCGAGCTCCTTTACGTCGGTCCCTCCGACCAGCACCCTGCCCTTGCGGGCGTCGTAGAGCCTGGGTATGAGCTGCACCAGACTGGTCTTGCCGCTGCCCGTGCCGCCCAGTATGCCGACGGTCTCGCCGGAGGCTATCTTAAGGTCTATGTCGTTGATGCAGTCGAGGGAATCGCCGTAGCCGAAATCCACGTCCTCAAAGACCACGGAGCCGTCGAGGGGGCCTTCGGCGGGCTCTTCGGGGCTCACTATGTCGGGCTCCTCGTTTAAGACCTCGGTGATGCGCTTTCCCGCAGCTACGGCTATGGAGCTCATGCTGAGCATGAAGGAGAGCATCATCAGGCTCATCAGTATCTGCATCACGTAGGTGTTGATGGATATAAGCTGGCCGGTGGTCATGGAGCCCGATACTATGAGCCTCGCGCCCAGCCAGGCTATCAGCAGCATGCATCCGTAGGAGCAGGTCTGCATCAGCGGCCCGTTGAGCGCCATTATCCTCTCTGCCCCGTAGGCGGTCCGGAAGAGCTCCTCCGCCACACCGCCGAACTTCTCGTTTTCCTTCTCCTCCCTTACGAAGGCCTTGACGACCCTTATGCCTCTCACGTTCTCCTGGACCGTGTTGTTCAGCTTGTCGTATATCCTGAACATCTTGTCGAAGAGGGGCATGGCCTTCCTCATTATGAAGAAGAGGCCCAGAGCCAGCACCGGCAGCACGTAGAGGAACACCAGGGAGAGGCTCTTGTTGATGCGCCTTGCGGCTATCATGGCCAGCACTATGCTGGCGGGAGCCCTCACGGCCATCCTCATGAGCATGGTGAAGGCCATCTGTATGCGGGTCACGTCGGTGGTCATCCTGGTCACCAGACCCGCGGCAGAGAACTTATCGATGTTGGCAAAGGAGAAACGCTGAATGTTGTCGTACATGTCATGGCGCATGTTGGCGGCAAAGCCCGAAGACGCCGTGGACGATGTCACGGCGCCCAGCACTCCGCAGAGCATGCTGGCGAAAGCGAGCAGGACCAGCTTCAGCCCCACCGACTTTATGACCGCCATATTGCCCGCGTCGATGCCCAGATCCACCAGATCGGCCATGTAATACGGGATGAGCACCTCAAGAGCCACCTCGCCTATCATGAAAAGAGGCGAGATCAGGGCCAGGAAGGTGTATTCCCTTATACAGCCTGCCAGTTTTTTTACCATTTAATCTTGTCAACCTTTCGTTATATGTGGTATATTAATGTGTCTATTATATAGGAAATCATGCCAAATGTAGATAAATTTTTAGTGAAGCTTACGGAGTTTTGCGAATGTCCCCGAGATCGAAAAGAACACTTTCACTGCTGCTTGCGGTTTTGATCATATTCTCTCTGGGCTCCTGCGGCAAAAAGCAGGAGGAAGCCCACGATATAGTCCTCAATCTATTCGCTTCCACCAACTCGGTGCTGGCTGTCGCCAACCTGGTCGACAGCTATAAGAGCATGTCCAGCTACGCCTCCGTCAGGGTAACCTACGACGAGCCCTCCATGCTGGCTGCCAAAATAGAGGCGGGCTACGAGTGCGACATATTCATCTGCGAGGACGAGAAGTGCTTTGACTGGCTCGACGGCAGCAAGGGGACCGACGTCAACCCCAACGGCAACGACTGCCTGGCCGAAGGCACCCGTTCCCAGGTCTTCAAAGGAGTGCCCGACGGAGGCGACTCGGAACTGACCTTCAGCGCCGCGGTCGTCAAGACCACCAAAGAAGAGAAGGAAGCGAAAAAGTTCGTCGACTTCATCGGGAGCAGCAACGCCGACAAGGTCTACGACGTCTCGGGCTTCGAGCGCGTAAGCGAATAGGCCGAATACGAAGTTTCATGTGTCCCGCCTACGGGACACTTTTTTTATAGCCGCCCGCCCTGCGCCGGGATACGGAGCCTTCGATGGATAATTCAGAACCCAACAATTCCAAAGGAAGACCCTTGAGGGTGCTGCTGAGGGCTGTGGGGACCCTTGTCCCCCTGCTCAGCTTTCCCATTGCGGCAAGGGCCCTGGGGCCCGACGCCCTGGGAAGGATCAGCATACTGCTGGCCGCCCTGACCGTGATCGCCATGCCTTTCGCCGTCGCGAGGAGGAACCGCAGGATCTTCATCATAGGCAGCAACTTCGCTTCGGCGGTTACCGCCCTGCTGCAGATCGCGGGTCTCGCTCTGGTGTTTTATTTCGTTAAGGACAGCGGGGACGGCATAAAGTACCTGGCTGTCAGACTGCTCTGCGGAGGCTCTGTACTGGTCATTTTCAACGCGGCCAGGATAATAGGCAGCGGCAAGCGCCTCTGGGCAAAAAGCTCCAGAGAAAGATCGGGCCTTTTCCCCGTCTTTTTGGGCCCCGCAGCCGCCCTCGTGCTTTTGAACAGCGCAGAGACCGTGATACTGGGGAGGCTGGCGGGTCCGGCCCCGGCCGGCCTTTACACCGCCGCGGGCAAGATCCCGCTGGTGGTGAGCGCCGTCTTCATCTCGGCCTTCGGCCTGCTGTGGAGAAAGCTGGAAGCCCCGGACGACCTTGAGATCAACGGGGCCGGAGCCTCCCCACAGGCCCCCTGCTTTCTGGCCTTCGCGGTCTTCAACCTGGTCCAGCTGCTGCTGATACCGGCATCCCTGGGCATAGTCAGCGTGTCTTCGGTCCTGATGAAGGTCTCTTACGGAGAAGCCTATGCCGGCGCCGCTCCGGCCGCGGCACTGCTGGGGCTGCGCCTCTTCACCGGCGTCATGAACCCGCCGCCCCCCCCCCTCCCCCTCCCCCCCCCCCCCCCCCCCACCGCTGTAATAGGCTCCGCCCTCTTCTCAGCCGCCGCCGACATCGCCCTCTGCGTATTCCTCGTCCCCAAATTCGGGCTCATGGGAGCCGCCTGCGCCTCCCTATATTCGAGCCTGATACTCTTCGTAATATTCGCCTCTCTGGGGAGAAAAGCCCTGGGCCTCAAGACCCTGCTGCAGAGGGCTCCCCTGCGCATCGCCGCATCCCTCTGGTTCATACCCGCGGCGAGGTTCATCGAAGGCCGGGCCGCGTCCCCCTGGGCAGCCCTGCTGCTTACCGTCGCCGTCTGCGTTTCGGGCTACTTCGCCCTGATGCCGGCAGTAAAAGACCCGGCCCTCAGATATGCGAGGGACCGGGCCGCAGAGTTCATCAAGAGCAGTAAGGCCGAATAGCGCTTTTCCTTCGCCGCTTTGCGCAGCCTTATGCTTTCAGCCGCACTGCGCAGCTTCCCGCTATTTTACTATGCCTCTTTCCTTCATGAAGTTTTCGAAGAGTTTCTGGGCTTCTTCCACCAGTATGGCGCAGCGTATATCGGGCCTCTTGTATTTTTCAACCAGACATCTGCAGTTGGTATCGCCGAAGGTCTCGGCGAACAGGGCCACGAAGTCCTTGCAGGCTTCTCTCTCCTCGGGGCAGTTGTGGGCTTTGTCGGTGACCATCATCTTGCCTATGGCTCCCACGCAGCCGCAGAGCACACCGCAGGCGAGACCGCTGGCCATGCCGCCTCCGAAGCCCGCCAGAAGCTTCATGTTCTCATCGTCGAGGCCGAGGCCGAAGCTTTCGTTGATGCCCCTGATCGTAGCCTCCGCGCAGTTATAACTGTCGTCAAGATAGAAATCTCTGGAGCTCTTCATTTTCGTTTCCTTTCTTTCACCCGGTAATTGCATCCGCCGAAGGCGGTTTTTTTCGTTTCTCAAGTATATTTTACTTTTTTTGGCCGGGAATTCAAGCAAAACAGGTCGGGCATCAGGCTCCTTTACCTGAGATCTCCCCAGGAGGGAGCTCTGCGCTTAAGGCTCGCCTGCTCGTATGAATAGGCCGCCGATATGAGCAGGGGCTCGCTGAAGGCCCTTCCTATGAAACATATGCCGTAGGGAAGCCCCAGGCTGTCGTAGCCGGCGGGGACTCCTATGCCGGGATAGCCTGAGACGGGGGCGTAGTCGAAGCTTCCGGGGCAGACCAGCACGTCGAGTCTGTTCTCGTCGAATATCCTGTCGAGGCCTTCCTTCTGAGAGAGCCTTAAAGCGTCAAGCCTTCTCTCAATGTATTCCGGATCGGTGCAGTTGCCGGAGGCCTGGAACTGGGCGTCTATGAAGTGCTCCATACCGTATTTCAGGGCTTCGTTCCTGTGGTCTCCGAAGAAATCGATGATATCCTTCATGCTGCGGCAGCGGGTGTTGACCGTCGAAAGATAGGCGTTCAGGCACTTTTGGAACTCGTAGCGCATTATGGGTTCGTCTATGCGCAGCCTGGGAAAGTCGACCCCGTTCACTATCTCGGCTCCGCAGCTTTCTATGGTCCTAAAGGCGTCTTCAGCCAGGGCCTTCCTGTCGTCGCTTATGCTGTCCATATAGCCCCTGTTTATGCCGACCCTGAGGCCCTTGAGCCCGTCCTTTTTGAGGAAGGCGGTGTAGTCTTCGGGGATCTTGTCTTCGAGACACCAGGTAGCCGGGTCATTCTCGTCTTCACCGACCATTATATTCAGCAGGGCCGCGCAGTCGGCGACCGTCCTCCCCATGGGGCCCGCGGTGTCCTGGGCGCTGCATATGGGCAGTATGCCCCAGCGGCTCACAAGGCCCATGGTGGGCTTGATCCCGACAACGCTGTTGCTGAACGAGGGGCTCAGTATTGAGCCGTCGGTCTCGGTGCCTACGGCCAGGGTGCAGAGGTTCGCTGAGACCGCGACGGCGGATCCCGAGCTGGATCCGGAAACGTCGCCTGTGGGGTCGTAGGCGCTGATGACCTGCCCTCCCCTGGAGCTGTAGCCGTTCTTCATGTGATAGGCCATGAAGTTGGCGAATTCGGTCATATTGGTCTTGCCCAGGATTATGAGGCCCGCCTTGCGGAGCCTCGCGGCTACCGAAGCGTCATAGGGCGCGAAATTGTCGGCGAGAGCGAGGGACCCTCCCGTGGTGCGGAGCTTGTCCGCGGTATTTATATTGTCTTTGAGAAGCACCGGTACGCCGTGGAGCGGCGAGCGCAGCTTTCCCTTTGCCCTTTCCCTGTCCATGGCGGCTGCTATGAAGAGGGCGTCTGGATTGAGCTCAAGCACGCTGTTGAGGCAGGGCCCGCTCTTGTCTATCTTCGCTATGCGGTCCATGTAGGTCTGCACCAGCTCGTACGAAGTAGTCACGCCCGAGGCCAGCATCTCCGCAAGTCTTGATACAGTAAGTTCTATAACGTCTGTCATGGATTCCACTTCCTTTCTATCTTTGACGGGAGCTGTCTTACAGTAAATTATTATCATCGCCGGGGCTTCAAATCAATAGCGCCGTTTTGTTTAACGATCGATCATTTTTCGGCGGCGTCCGTCCCGGGTTTACCCCGTAGCCCTGTTGTGTTATCATTTCGCTGAGGAGGACGCCATGAGAAAGCATGATCCATATACCCAAAACGGCGCCGAAACCAGGGCGTTCGGCGCAGACAGCGCGATAAGGCTGGCAAAGCCCATGAAAAAGGGCATCGCCAGGCTCCTTTTCAGCCGCTTTTTTATAATCATCCTGCTTCTCGCCTTTGAGGCCGCTCTTCTCACGGTCTTTTACTTCTGGCTCAATGACTACCTGAACTGGTTCGCCGCCTTCACCGGGGCTTTCACGGTCTTCATGGTGATATACCTTTTCAACATCAGCATGGATTCGAGCGCCAGGCTCACCTGGATGTTCATCATTGCCCTGCTGCCCATACCGGGAGCCGCCATGCTCTGGTTCACCAGAGCGAGCCTGGGCCACAGGAACATGATAAAGCATTTCAACGGGATGATAGCTTCCACCATGGATATTCTTCCCCGCGACGAAAAAGCCGGGGAGGCTTTAAAAAAGGCGTCGCTCCCCGTCAGCGAGCTCAACGGTTACATGAACCGCAGCGGCTGCTTCCCCGTCTACAGGGACTGCGGCGCCGTGTATTTCTCAAGCGGCGAAGAGAAGTTCGAAGCGATGCTAAGCGAGCTTAAAAAGGCCGAAAAATACATTTATCTCGAGTATTTCATCATAGAAGAAGGCTATATGTGGGGCGAGATCCTGAAGATACTCATCGAAAAGGCTGCCCAAGGGGTCGACGTGCGCGTCATTTACGACGGCATGTGCGACATGAATAACCTTCCCTCGGACTACTGCAGGCTGCTCGGCGAAAAAGGCATAAAGGCCAAGGTATTCTCGCCTCTTCTTCCGCTGCTCTCGTCCCACTACAACTACAGAGACCACAGAAAGATACTGGTCATAGACGGAAAGACCGCCTTCAACGGGGGCGTGAACCTGGCCGACGAGTACATCAACCGCAAAAAACGCTTCGGATACTGGAAGGATTCCGCCCTGATGATAAGCGGCAAAGCCGCCGAAAGCTTCACGCTGATGTTCCTTCAGATGTGGAACGTGACCGAAAAGCAGCCCGACCTTGAGGCTGTCAAAGAGTTCAGTAAAGACGAGAGCGAGGTCTCCGCGGCCGCTCAGGACCTGGGCTTTGTCATACCCTACGCAGACAGCCCCCTCGACGACGACAAGGTCGGGGAGACGGTCTATCTCGACATGATCAACCGGGCCGACAGCTTCGTCCACATCATGACGCCCTACCTGATACTGGACGACGAGCTGCGCACAGCCCTGAAATTCGCGGCTCAAAGGGGCGTCGACGTCAAGATCATACTTCCCGGCATTCCCGACAAGATATCGGCCTACGCCCTGGCGAAATCCCACTACAGAGAGCTCACGGAAGCCGGAGTAAAGCTCTATGAGTTCACCCCCGGCTTCGTCCACTCAAAAGTATTCGTCTGCGACGGAAACAAGGCGGTGGTCGGAACCATTAACCTCGATTACCGTAGCCTCTACCATCATTTCGAATGCGCGACATACCTTCTTAATTGCCCCTGCATCGAAGACATAGAGAAGGATTACCTGGACACCTTGAAAAAATGCTCCCCCGTAACGAAAGAGAGCATAAGGAAGGACAGGATATTCTACAAGGTCCTGGGGGCTCTGCTTAAATTCCTTGCCCCTCTGATGTAGAGGGCTTTATTTCAGATACTCGCTCCAGACCTGAAGATTTTTGAGGTCGGCGGCGAAGGGGTCCTGATAATAGGGAGCGAAGGTCAGCTCCTGGCTCAGCATGCCCCTGTAGCCGTTCTCATAGAGGGTCTTGAGATCGTCTCCGAGGTTCCTCTTGCCTTCTCCCCAGAGGAAGTGGTAGTAAGGATCCCCGTCTATCATGTGAGTGTGGATGATGTTCTCCGCCCCGAAGATGTCGAACCACTGCTGTATGGTCTCGCCGGCGACGCCCATGGCGGTCAGGTCTATCATGACCTTGAAGCGGGGGTGGTCCACCAGGTCGAAGATGTGCTTTATATCTGAAGCCCTGTAGCCCATCAGGGATTCCTGGGGCCTTAGGGATTCGCAGGCCATGGTGACGTCAAGCTCGTCTCCCAGCTCCGCCAGCCTTTGGAACATCTCGGCGCAGCGCCTTCTTCCCGTCTCGAGGTCCTCGTTCCAGTAGCCCCAGCCGGTGTTGGCCTGCATTATGCGGCAGTCCAGCTCCGCCGCCAGCCTCATGGCGTTGGCGAAGTAGGCGTAGCACTGCTCTATCAGCTCCTTTTCACCGGCGGCGAACTGGTAGCGGTAGCGGCAGTTCTGGGCCGATATCACCCTGACCTTAAGACCGTTGTCCTTAAGGGCTTTTTTCTGAGAAGAGATGTCTCCTATGCCGAGATGGTCGATGAAGAGGTTCTGGCTTCCCGCCAGCAGCTCCACATTGGTCACGCCCAGCTCCCTCTGCTTTCTGCAGAAGTACTCAAAGGAATAGTTGGAATCGTAGTGGAGGTTGAAATTGCAGTAGTTTTCGTCTTTGCTGAAGTATCTCATGAGCCCGCCCTCCTATTCGCTTATATAGGGCGCAAGAGCCCTGAGGTTTGCCCTGTCGGCTTCGCCGGGGGCGAACCAGTAGTTGTCGGGAACGTGTTCCTTTCCGGTAAAGCCCAGCTTTTCGTCCAGAAGCGAGGGATCGAACCAGTTGCCCCTTACGTTTATGTTGAGGCCGAGGGCGCCCTTGTATCCCCGCTTTTCAAGTACTTCGAGATACTCGTCCAGGGGATGGAGGCCTTCTCCCCACACCAGCCTGCCGCCGGGCCTTCCGTCGGTGAAGTGGATGTGGACAAGGTCATCTCCGAAAGCGTCGAACCACTGATCTATCGTCTCGCCGGCCGTCCTTGCGGAGCAGATATCGAGGCAGGCTTTTACATTGGGGCTTTTGACCTCAAAGATCAGGGCCTTCAGCTCGTCAAGAGTGTTTATTACGAAGGACTGGTCGGGGGTGAGGGTCTCGACGGCGAGCATTACGCCCTCTTCTTCGGCGGTCCCCGCTATCTCCTTCAAGGCTTTCAGGGCCTGGGCCCTCGCGAAGTCCTTCCCCTTATCGTAAAGCCCTCCCGCGCAGCTTATTACCGCTATGGGAGCTCCCAGCTCCTTAGCCGCCCTGACGCCGTTTTTAAAGTACGAGACGCTCTTTTCCCACACCTCGGGGACCGCGCAGCATAGGGTGAAGGGATAGGAAACGCTCTCTATAAGCAGGGCTGAGATCTTAAGACCCCTCTCCTCTATCGCCTTTTTTACCGGAGCGCAGTCCTGATACCCTTCCCAGCCCAGAAGAAAGTGGGGGGACCCCGCCCATAGCTCTATGCTCTTCATGCCCAGGGCTTTCTGGGTGTCGAGGAAATCTTCAAAGGGATAGAGCCTCCAGTGAAGGTTCACCGCTGATATCCTGCTCTTTTCTGTCTTTGCCATGGCTGCGCCTTTCTTTTATACCGCGGCCCCTTGAGGGGCTCCGCTCCAACGCTTTGCGTATGCTTTCGCTGCTATTTTACAACCGGCGGGGCTCGCCCGTCAATGACTCCCCCGCAGCCCCCATTTTCAAATTGAACGGCAGAGCTTTAAGCGATATAATTAATAAAAGACTAATTAACAGAGAAAGGACCGATGATATGTTTGGAAGAAGACCGGACGGAAGAAGGGTCAAAGGCATCGACCCGGTGATCAGGATCACTGCCTACGTAATGCCCATGCGCTGCGACGCCCAGGTATTCCTTAAGCACAGGGCCGATCTCGAGATCATTTCCGACTATATAAAGCGCCAGAAGAGAGAGAAAGGAGAGAAGATCTCCGTCATGCAGCTGGTGGTCGCGGCCTACGTGCGGGCAATAAGCTCCAACCCCGAGGCCAACCGCTTCATAATGAACAAGCAGCTCTTCGCGAGAAACAACTGCTCCTGCGCCTTCACCATACTCAAGGACCCTGAGAACATAGACGAGGGCGAAGCGGTGGTCAAAATCAAATTCGACCTCACCGACACCGTATACGACGTGCGCGACAGGATGAGCGCCGCAGTCGCCGCCAACAGGGGCGACCAGCCCGCCGGCTTCGTGGATAAGTTCCTCAGCGGCCTGTTCGCAGTGCCCGGCCTTGCCACCGCCGCAGTCGCCGTTGTTAAGTTCCTGGACCGCTACGGCCTTGCTCCCGGCATACTTATGGATGAGCTGCCCTTCTACGTGGGCATGTACATCACCAACACCGCCTCCATAGGTCTTCACGACGTGAACCACCACCTCTACAACTGGGGCAACGTGGGCCTCTTCATGGGCATGGGAGTGCCCGAGAAAGTCGCCGTCGTTGAAAACGGCGAGACCAGGATGAAGCGATATCTTCCCATCGGCATCACAGCCGACGAGAGGGTCTGCTCGGGAGCCCACTACGCCCGCCTGCTCACCGAGTTCAAAAAGTATCTGGAGCACCCCGAGCTTCTTGAGCTGCCTCCCGAAACGGTGCGCTTCGACCAGGGCCTGGAATACCACGAGCCCAAGCCTCAGAAGACCGCGCCTTCGGGCAAATAGGATACAAAAGAACCGGCCGACAGCCGGAGCAGAACGCAAAAAGGCCGGTCAGCAGCCGGCCCGGAACATATGAAACAAAAAACCGCCTGCTTTCCCGTGAAATCAGGCGGTTTTTACGCTTTACGTCCAGGTTTACCGGAAAGGTGTTACTGTCTTGTGCAAAGGAATTTGGAGGGTCCCCCGTCGCAGACGCTGATGGGTATCCCTCTCATCTCCTCGTCAACGGATGCGGATCTGCCTTCCATTACTGCCTTCGCCCCCTCAATAAGGGCGGGGATCACCGACTTGCCTACGCAGAGCTTGCCGTGGGAGGGGTATACCCAGTCGAATTCGGCTTCCCTTTCCATAAGATGCTCAAGACCTGCCGGGTAGATCTTCATGCAGCGGGCAGGCCCGAACATGAATATGCGGCCGCCCTCCTGCACCGGATCTCCGCCTATCACGCAGCGCTGCTCCTTATCGAGCAGGGTGATGCTTCCGGGAGTATGGCCTGGCACGTGGATGGCCTCCACCTGCCTTCCTCCCAGGTCTATGACGCTGCCGTCCCAGACCGGGACTATCTCGCCTCCGTGAGAGGGGTCCGCATAGTAGGACGCGGCCTCGGAGGGATGCATGTAAAAACGGTCAAAAGCGCCGTTGCCGCCAACGTGGTCCCTGTCGGCATGGGTATTTACAAGTTCAAGGGGAAGGTCTGTCACGGTCCTCACCGCTTCGATGACGTCGATGTCTCCGAAGCCGGTGTCGATGACCAGGGCCTTTTCGCTTCCGGCGGCGACGAATATCCTCACTCCGCCGTCCTCCACGGCCCAGGTGTTCTCATACATTTTAACGATATTGTATTCCATGGCTCTCTCCTTTCCTTACGGGGCGGCAAGCCTTAACGTATCTCCCAGACCACGGTGACGCTGTCGGAGACCTCTATGTCGTCGGGCTCGATGTCCATGGCGTAGCTCTCCTCGGCGCATCCCATGGCCTTTGCCATGAGGGGCCTGTTCATTGGAGCGGTCTCAAAGCGCATCTGGCCCCACGAATAATCGATATCCATTATCTCTCCCAGGCTCACCCCGGCCGCTTCGCTGAGCACCGCGGCCTTTTCTTTGGCGTCGCTTACCGCCTTGCCCAGAAGCTCGTTTTTCGCCGCTTCCTCATCCTTTACGGTGTAGCTCAGCCTGAATTCGGGGTCGACCGGGCAGTGAGCCAGGGCGTAGAGTATCTTTCCCAGCTTGTCGTTGTCGGAATCGAACTCCAGCTTCACGGCCTGGTTGAAGCGGTAGCCGGTGAAGCGCTGCTTCCAGACACCCTCGTCCTGGTAGCCCTCGTACTCGGCGTCGACGCTGAACCTTAAGGTCTTAAGGTCGCTGCTCTTAAAACCGAAGTCCAGCAGCACTATTTTAAG
>JAEEGL017443970.1_pt1 | contig 15454 bp, 19 predicted proteins | sample 9134231 | NCBI WGS metagenome assembly JAEEGL01 (sample SAMN16246548, study PRJNA631951) | gut metagenome | biome: gut microbiome; feature: rumen; material: fiber-attached | host: Bos | place: Iran: Karaj | collected 2018-10
TGTTCTCCTCCTCAAGGGCGTCCCACGCCTTCTGGAGGTTGTAGCTGAGTCGCTGTCCGTCGGATCCGGACTTTGTGTTCTTCTGGGCGGAAGCCTGGCCGCAGCACAGGGTCAGCAGCAGCGCTGACAGGATGATAAGTATTCGTTTCATGATGCGTGATAGTTTTTGTTTGTGTTTTGATAGTAGATGTCGACTTCGCGGAAAGGTAATCAACCGAATATTGACCCGAAAAGCCAAAAGACAAGGGCAATCCCTAGTCCCCACAATAACAACTCGAACAGCACATGGCCGCAGCCGACCGCTCCGACCAAGGCTCCTTGAGCCGCTCCTTCTCCCCTTTTTCCGTCTTCACTCCCGATAAAACCTATGACCGCACCGATTGCGGCGACTACTAAAATGATTATTAACCAAGTTGGCATAGCGTGAAAGATTTAATTGTTGTATTGTGTTTGTTTAATGTCGTTGCCATTATATGTTAGTGTACGGAAAAAGTAACCTTAAATTTCACGGATATTTTTTAGAGGGGAAAGAAAGAATCCATGTCAGTTGACAGGCATTGTTTCTTCTGTCTGTGGGTATTTTCCAGGGTTACAAAAGACATTCATAGGCATCTATGATCAGAAAGATGATAGCAATGAATGACACTCGGACACTGATCACGCACCACTACGGAATCGTAGAGGAATACCTCATAAATATTGACACACGCTTCAGAAGGGATGCGCTGATGGAAATTTATCGGCCGTTGGGCCAATCACCTAATGACAAGGTCATCCTCGATTGCCTGGCGGCCATGACCGCTCTTCTGGATGGAAACGGATTGCTCGGCAGGGCTGAGATAGAAAGAACGATAACAGAGGAGCTTATCCGGAGAGAGGCCATTAAACTCCTGGTTTTCAGTAGGGAAACCCGAAACGGTGACACTATCACCGTCCATAGTTCGACAGGAAAGATCAGATTCGCGAACTATGCCGACTGGATGCGGAATCGGCTCCTGGTGCCTTATTTTAAGACGGAGATGATCGAATCCCTGACCCTGGAAAAGGCGAGGGTTATTCTGAAAAAGACAAGAAAAAAAGCGGGAAGGACTCCCAAGGACCCAAGGACACAACCCCTCCTGCTTGGTTCCTATGAACTAATCACATCATTAAGGGACTTTCCCTCACCTATGCCCAACAACTTGTGCGAGTTCCTCCAGAACCTGCTGACCTTCTGGGGTGCCTTGCCGGAGAACCCGGTCATCGACCCGATGTGGATCAGGGCACAGCTGCGTTACCTCAAAAAAAGACCCGTAAGGCCCAAACTGCCGATTTGAAATCTTGACTTAAAGCATTAATATTCCTATCTTCGCATGACCGGATAAGGAAGATGGGAAACCTAGTTGACAGGATAATAAAAGGTGACATGCGAGCCTTTGACGACTTGTATATGAAGTACAAGCTGCCAGTGATGGCCATCCTGTCCAAATCTACCGGGGTGAAGGGTGACGACCTCATAGACCTTTTCCACTCATGCACGCTAGCTCTTCTTGAGAACTGCGCCTCAGGACGCATAAAGGAAGGATCCCTGCCCGACTCCAATATAAGGGCATACCTCATCCGGACGGCGAGGAATATTTTCCTCGCGGGGATACGGAAGAAAGAGCGGTATGGGAAGTTCATGCTGCCTCTGGACGATCCGGATTATCCTGGAGACATTGAGAAACAGCTGGCGGTTGACACGGCGGATCCCAACTATGAGGAAAAGATAGAACAGGTTCGGGAAGCCGTGTGGAACATGGAAGCGCCATGCGATGAGCTACTCATGCTCCGCCATTTCGAGAAGCGTTCCAGCGAGGAGATAGCCAGCTTGAAGGGCTACGCCAACGGCGACGTTGCCAAGAACATGGTCGGCCGGTGCATGAAGAAACTCAAGGTTTTTGTTATAGGCAAATTTGAAGAATTGGGGCTATGAGAATCGACAAGGACAACATAGAGGAAATCCTCGAGATGGCAATCCGGGAGAGAGGTGCCATGGAGAGAATGGAGGCCCTTGACAGGCAGATGGCCGCCGAAGCTGCCGCATCCCGCAGCAGACGGACTTGGATAACATCTGTAGCCGCCGCCTGCGTCCTGCTCGTGGCCTGCGGGGATGCCACATTACGGCTCCGTTCCAGAAGCGTCGGATACGGATACGAATTCTCGGAAGTGTCCCGGGGCGCAAGATCCGGCAGCATAGAGAACCTGTTGGACAGCAAGGAGTTCTCCAAAGCCTACGAAGAGATACAGTCAGCGAGGGAAGAAACCGGGAAAGAACTTGCGAACCCTTCCTACGACGACCCAGACTATCTCTCTCAGCTGAACACCGACCTACAAGAACTCGACTTTATGGAAGCCATCGGACATCTCCGTCAAGGTAAATTCTTCAAAGCCCGTAAAGAACTCAAAGCTATTGCCGGCGCTGAAGGGACCTTTGCCGAAGACGCTGAATCACTGCTCCGGAAGATGCTATGAGGTTCAGCCTGACAGCCATTCTTTTATTGCTTTCAACCTTGATCTCCGCCCAACCCCGGCGTGGAGACGCATTAGTGACCTTTTCTCTCAAGGATGGTCGTTACGAAGCGCACGTCAACAAGAAGGGTTGGCAAGCACCAAAAACTATTCAGCTCTGCGAGGAGTCAACACTTTCTGAAGTACCGCACAAAGGACCGGCATTATACCAGAAAGAATCTGCCTCAAGTCTCTACAAGGCACTGATCAAACCCCTCAGTCAATTTCTAAAACCTGGAGAACGTGTTTTCTTCATCCCTGCCGGGAATATCCATTTCATTAACCTCGGTGCCCTGACAGACGATTCAGGCAAACGTATCTGCGAAAAGTATAGCATTCACCGCCTGTCATCTTGGGATGAATATAATAAGACCGAAGACAAACCGTATAAAGCCAAATGGCTACTTTTCGGAGGGATGGACTATCTAGCGGATCCGGAGCAAATGTATGCCAGCGTCAGGATGCTGCACATTCATAACACTGAACATCTTTACAAAGACATCGTGCCGCAAGACCAGAGAGAATTGTCCTTTGGGATCGCTGAAGACGGATCCAGGGCAGGCTACAACAACCTAGAGCACAGCCGCAGAGAAATCAAAGACTTATGGGCGCTTCGAGACTTCGGAATGTCTTTTTTCACTGGATTCAAAGCCTGTGAAGAAGAGTTTCGTTTCATCGTCAGGACGAACGACCCCTTCATTGCGCTCATCTCCACTCATGGTTTCATAAAGGGTGAGGGTGAAAGCGCTTCCTGCGGATTGCTTTTTTCCGGAGCCGGCCACACCATTGAAGGCCACGAACTTCCACACAACCTTAACGACGGGATTCTGTATGACCTGGAAATAGAGACTCTCGATATGAGCGCAGCGTCAATGGTTGTGCTTGCCGCTTGCAATACCGGCCTTGGGATAGTTACCCAGGAAGGGATAAAAGGACTCCAAAGCGCATTCAAGAAAGCCGGAGTGCAGACCCTTGTCCTGACATTATGGAGCGTCAACGACAAAGCCACGGCAGCTTTCACGAAAAGCCTATTCTCCCACATAGAGAAAAGCAAGACAAAACATGCGGCCTTCGAGGCGGCGATAAAAGACCTGAAAGACTCAGAAGACTTCAGCGACCCTGCATACTGGGCGCCCTTCATCATGCTGGATTAGAACAACTTCCGGTTGGAATAATCGGACGAGTAATGATAGACTATATTCTGAGTACGCCCCTGGCGAAGGGGAGATGAGCGCGATAATTCCTGGTATACTTCCTCGATCGAATCCCTTAACTGAGCCGCCGTTATCCCAGATCTCAACGCCTTTGAGACCGCATAAGATAATCTTCCGTACATCACACCTCCGACCTTACACTCATAGTTCGACTCAAAATCCCGGCAGGCACTGATTGTCACACACTTAGCCTCCCTAGGAGTCTCCTCCAACAGTTTCCCCGTAGATGGCAGTTCAAAAGGCTGGGCAAAACCTCTAACATATTCCACATCAACATCATCCGCATACTCCCGACGGGCATCCCCGCTATGGCAGGCATCAAACACCACCAGCACGCTCCCTTTCTTACCGACTTTGTCCTCTATTCCGCATAGATATTCATTGACCGCATCATCCACGAGATGCTTCGCTCCATCGTAGCCGTTCTTTCCATATTCCACCGCAGCGTCGTAAGGGACCAACGACTCGTCATAACGATCTCTAGCATAACGAAGGGCCTCGTCTCCATTGACATCTGTGATGAGCTGACCGTGGCAGGAGAAATGAATATAGACTATATCACCGGGACGGCAAGCGAGGATAAGCCTCTCAAAAGCGTCGTCTATCGCATTCCTTGTTGCGGCCGAATTCTCAAGGCAGATAATATCATTCGCTTGAAAACCAACCGTTTCCAACGAGTTAAGGATAATGGTCTTGTCATTCAACGAATGAATATTTGACCAGCCGGAGTTCTCCGGATAGTCTCCAATAAAGACAGTAAGAGCCCGCTTCCTGGCCTCTGCCAGCTGGCATAACATAATAGCAGCGACGATTATCGCAAAGACCTTCTCACTTAGATTCTTCATGCGCCACATTTCCAAGTTTTGAATCGTAGAGTCTTTGCCTTATGAAATATCCCTGTCCCATATCCTTGATAGCATCCAGGGACATCATCCCGGTGTAGCTGGCTTTATCTCCAAGGACCAAATAATCCCTGAGGATCAGACCACCAGAGGGGATTCCTGTTCTTTTGAACACCCGGCCGGTGGCGTCTATAGACTCTGTAATGGTCAAAGTCTGGGATCCTTGCTGAGTTTCAAGCACGTAGTTGGGATGCTTCGAGGCGAAATCCTGTGCGAGACGGTTGATCACCTCCTCGGCCTCATATTCATCGATTATCTGACTGATGGTAGCTTCCATCTCATAGATCCGGTACGAATTAGAGCTTGCCTGGATCTTTATCCGAACAGGATTGCCCTGAAAAGTACCTGCCAGGAAAGCAATCGGTGTGTATCCATAGAAAAAAGAGTCTTCGACCACTTCATTTTCCAGTTTGAATCCTTTGGTTTTCAAACGCTTGATGCAGTCGTGATATTCAAGGCCAAGAGGGACTCCGGCGTATGAGAAGGGACTATTATAACTGTCCAGCTCCGGAGCCGGAACAGGCGGAGACTTCCTCAAAGCATGAAGTTTCTTTTCCTCCTCTTCCTTACGCTCCTTCTCCTTGGCTTCCCTTTCCTCCCGCTCTTTCTCCTCGATCCTTTGTTGCCTAAATCCTGCCGGATTGTCTATAATCGATTGAAGATGATTCTTTTGCAGCTCGATCATGTCGTAACGAGTGTGAAGTAGGCTGGCATACATCTGTACATAATTGTCCGCCCTTATCAGGAGCAAGATGTACTCGCTGTCGAACACCTCCGCTTGTCTTTTCAAGTCGACGAATCTGATGTACCCAGCAATATTATACAAAGATATCCAAGGCTCATCTTTCGGATCGTTGCTTCTGATATTGATATTCTCGGGAATGACAGCCTCCAGCACATTCGGGAGCGCCGACAAATCCTTGTCAGCCTCAAGCAGGACCGGGGTCACATTCTTATCCCAGTACTCCTTAGAGACCTCCTTGACACCATCATCCATCATCTTTAGGAATGGGCGTATCACTCCAGCAAGCCTTTTCTGAACCGACTCCATAACTGTCACAGCCTCCCTGCCTGCCTTGACGAGCCCTGAATAATCAGGCTCCCTCGCCCCGGCGGAAAGGGTGAAGAACAGAGCTACGGATATGATTAGTTGTTTGAACATTTTATTGTTGTCAGACCAATAAGTCATGCATCGTGACTTCGTTCTGGATCATATTATAATACTCGTTCCTTTTGACGCCATAAGTCGTAATCATCACCAAGTGAGTCGCCTTGCGCGGGTTACAATCCTCCCTAAAAGCAGCGATCTTATTCCTCAAGTCTTCGGCATATCTTTTAGTGATGGTAAATACTCCAGACCAGAATTTGATTTCGCACAAGTCGATAATTCGATCAGCCCGGTCAATAAGTAAATCTACCTGGGCTCCTTCTCCTTGCCAAGAAGAGACATTTGTCTGGATACCACTGATGCCAAGGCTGCGCTCAATCATGGGATAGTGATATAGACAGAGTTGCTCAAAGGCATAACCAGCCCAAGTGTTTAACGCCGGTGTGTTTAGTTGGAATCTCCAGAAACCCTTTTCAGATGGAGTGTGTTTCTCAATAAACTTGAAGTAGAAGAAGGTATAGAAGTCAGTCAGCTGGTAAAGCATCCCTTTCTTCTTTTTCCCATACGAAGTATAACTCCGGATCAAGTCACACTTGTCAAGATCCTGCAGTATGTTGGTCAACCCACCACCATTGGGCATCCCTGTTTCCTTGATGATCTCATCCCTTGTCAAACCCCTGTTCCGCTTGCTGATTGCCCGCACCACCTTGACATAATTATCACTTTCTTCATACAAGGCGGAGTACAGATTATTGAATTCCCCGTCAAGCCTTCCTTTCCGCACGAAGAACATCTCATCGATGTTTTGCGCCAGGCTCTTGCCCTTCTCCAACATCCGAAGATAATAAGGAATCCCTCCCATCACCATATACGTCTCCATTAGATCCTTCTCTTCAAGGATGATTCCCCTGCTGACAAGATATTCTTTCGTCTCGGCCAAGTTGAAAGGGCGAAGATAGATTTTGCGTGTCAATCTATTATGCAGTCCTCCTTTGTTGTTGACGATGGTCTTTACGATCCATGACGTTGCGCTCCCGCAGACAATTAGGAGCAAATTCGGTTGTGTACTCCCCCAATCATTCCAGAAATGTTCCAATGCTGAGACCAAGTCACATCGTTTGGTATACATGTAAGGCAATTCATCAATGAATACCACCTTGCGTTTACGGGAACGGGAGTTTTCAAGAAGGACTCTCAGACTGGCAAAAGCATCAGTCCATGATTTCGGGTCAGGGCACAAGGGAGATCCATATCTTCTGAGAGATTCGCCAAAATTAGCCAGTTGCTTCTTCTTTTCTCCTCGTTCAGCTATTCCAGTAACCTTAAAAACGAAATCATTTCCAAAGAACTGGTTAACAAGGAAGGTCTTACCAACCCTTCTTCTTCCATAGATGACCACGAATTCCGGATCGTTAGATTCCCGAACAATCCTAAGTTCAGCCAATTCTTCCTTACGACCTATTACTTCCATGACTTTCATTTTTTACTTGCGTAAAGTTAGCAAAAGTAACAACATTTAGCAAGTAAAAAATATTTTTTATCGCTAAATGTCGTAATAATTGGTTCGTTTCAGCGTGGAATTGGCCAAAACACGTTCTATGCGAACAATTTGATCTAAATACATGCAACGCCGAAGCCCCGCTTCTTGCAGAGTTCTATACGATTAGACATTTATGAATCATTTATAAGAACAACCATTAACAGAACCAACACTACCTTTTTTTGTTAGATAATCATTGACTCAATGATATAATCAATTATTATATCGAGGTAATATTCCCCAAACGTATAGTTAGACATCATTTACAAGTTGCAATTCATAATATCCACCAGAATCTTCGTCATTATTTACCCAATTCATATAGAATGGGAAGTTCCATCCGAATCCAATCAACCCAATCAACTCCTTTTCTAACTCCTTGTAATTAAATAACAAAGGGTCATATCCACAAGCTTTTAGTTCTTCTGTATGGAAAGCCAATATGAAAAAATCGACAGAAGAAGATGGAACTGGGGCAAATTGTCCAAAGTACCACAAATCGGCTATCTCTTTCAAGGTCACTTCGACTAAGCTGATTAGGCAACCACTCATATAAAACGTAACAATCCTCTAATGGTATTTGATGAAATCATCACTTTGTCTGTAGTCCTCCCTTAAGCTGGAAATTCTGCGGCAAAGCGACCCACTTATTCCGGTAAAGTCGTGACCGCCGTTTCCGATTCAAAGTGATCCCCCAGTATTAGATACGGAATCTTAAAATGAATGCAAGCTGACGGGTTTTTTCCTCTAAGCAGCCTGCTCTTTGTCTATTGATGAAAAGGAAAAAGACAGGGGGCAATGGGGTTCGGAATTAGGGGGTCAGTTTCGATGGGATTCTCCATAATTAAAGGAATTCTATGAGTAGCAAGACAAGAATAATGATTCCCCCAGCCACGGCGACAATAGGAGCTAAACGACTATCAATAGTACGGGAATAATTAACATAACGAACACTAGAAATACTATTTGAAGCAGAATACGCAATGAGTGTTAATTTTATCAATCCATCTTTTTTATAGTCTGCGATAAAGTGATGCTCTCCTTCAGATGCAAGATCATATAATTCTTCTTTTTCTCCAGGGGGAGAGACTATCAATTCACATCTATTGGCATCACTCGTTTTCCACTTTATAGTAAACCACTGATATACGCCTTTTTCATATATTTCCGAGACATCGAATGAATCAATGACAGGCAAAAGAGTACTCTTGTCGCTAGCAAAAGGAACCTCAATGGAACTATTATCTAAAGAATCCCATTGCGCTGATTCAGTTATTCTTTCTCTTATTTCCCTCTCTGCTCTTTCCGGGTTACCCGATATCGCCGCATTTTCAATCAAACGGATCCCACATTTAGGACAATATACTGAATCATCAGCTATTATGGCACCACAGTATCTACAATACATCTTCTGTCAAGTTCTTTATCTATATTTATAAGCTTCAAAGAAAGAATAAACATCCATTCCGAGGAAAGATGTTAACTCTGTTTGATATCTATCAACATCTTTCCAGAAAAACGATCCAAACATCGACATCCATTCTTTCATCGACAAAATCACATTTCCCATTTCTGAGCCGTGTTCCTTTCTCCATTTTTCAGATGTACGGAACTGCACAGACCAATCAGGTCTGAAATTCATGTAATAGCGTGTCTTCTTGAAAATCCCTCTATCTACAATATCCATATTAAACCAACGACTCAGCTGGATCAATGGATAATAATCGTTATCTAAACTCTTCTCATATCTTAAGCTAAATAAATTTCCTGGTCTCTTACCAATAATGTGCGAAGGTTCGAACTCGGCCTCAAAAAGGAAGTTCCAATTGCTTCCTAATTCTTTTGAGACCACAGCAGTATAGCTATTACAGGTATCACCATTTAATATGGAATCATGAACGTAATAATTACCTTTAAACCCTACATTATCTACTCCACCAATTCTTTTAACTTGATTCATCATTAAATAGTGCTTCCGGTAATTTGTATCACAGATGGAATAATCCACGATGAACTCTTCTGAAACATCGTTCCACTTATCTACCCAATCCTTAACTGATTCGTTCCACCGCAAAATTATATGATTCAATGAAGAAACACTCTCTTCTTGTGACTTTTCTAAACCGTTTTCTACCGTAGACCACTCAGCGGAATCGAAGATTTTTCGATTTGCTGCATCTTCTGATAAAGCACCACCACAGGAAGGGCAAAACTTCGCATATTCAGGCACCTGTGAACCGCAATGAATACAAAACATAGTTTACTTTTACTAATAAATAAGTTCCTTATATATCATTTCTTTTAATACTAGCAACTTCCTATAGTTCCCACGATTGTCCTGTACTAATTTGAATAGTTCAGTCGCTCTTTGTTCTTTTTCGGTATTAGCATAGCGGTCAGGATGAGATACAACTCTAAGTTCCTCATATAGATCCTTACCCTTAAAGAAACCTTCTACGATTTCACTATAATCAATCTCTTTGGTTTCTAGGAGGATTTTTTTACGGATATCCACATCATTATTTTTTCTAAAAAGGCCCATTACCCATCCCTCCGTTTAAGAAGTATCCGATATTTGTAAAGATCTTAATCGGCCACTTTACGCTTTTATTACCAACGATATCTTCAATTATCAATGTATCCCAGCCCAAGACAAATAATCGCCTAACAAGAGGTTGATTAGTCAATATAACCGTGCCTATGTATAGCATTTCATCCTTGGTGAGTGATCTACCAGATGTTGTCCTAATGCAAAAACCACTTCTTAGAAAGAGATTTGAGCACTCGTGTCTATAACTTGGATCTCCAGAAACTGTAGAAGCGTTTAGTAATGTGGAGACCTCAAGTGAAGAAAAAGCATATCTGGCAGATACATTGAACTCCTTAATGAGTTTTTCTCGCTCAGATAGATCTCTAAACCAATCGATTATTCTGTTCCAAAAAGCCATTATATTTTCTTATCAGATTAACTGATTATTTGTAACATTTGTAACAATTATTCAATATTAATTCTCATTGTACTTTGAGTCACTTTATACCAAGCAACTAATACATATCATGCTAGCCTTGCATATTTTTTTATATGACTAGAACTATCAACAAAATATTCATCTGCATACTCAGAACATTCCAATACATATCTAATATCTGAGTATTTCATACAAATCCCATATAATTGTTTTAACTTAACCATAATGTTTGAAATACTCAAATAATTGTTTTGCGGGTTATTCAATGCATCATCTATCAGTTGCTTTCTTACAAAAATCTTGTTATACATTACCAATATAACAAATAATTATTCTCACAATCAGACTAATAGGCAAACAACAAGAGTGGGACGAAATGCCAATCCGCCGGTAAAGATCCACCATCGGATTAAAGTGATATCGAAAAAACTGCATGCATCGTCTATTCTTCATTAATTGAATGCGCAGAAACGAACCCCAATTTTAGGTAAAGGTAAAACTAAGCCCTAAATCCGGAAAACACTTCCTCCAATATGGCAACCCCTGGTATTGCCTTATCAATCAATTCTGCAACCGCAATGATTCGAAACTTCATATGTTTAAAAAAAAATTATAGTAATCACTTAAGTAAAGATAGAGAATAACCTTAACATGTCCGGAAGAATAAACAACCATACAAATATAACCAATTTCACGGACGATTCGTGGGTAGGGGAAAGAATAAGCGGCAAAAACAGTCGAATTGTTTTTGCCGCCTATTCCACGACTACGCCGCCTCGTCCCCTTCCGCAGCAAGCCCCGCATCTTTGACCCGACCAGCACAAGCGGCCAGTTCACTCCGGAAAGACTCCCTCATCGAGAGTTCTTCATTGATGTCATACAGTTCGCTTCTTGTACCATCAATCTTTTCTTTCAGCTCGGAATAGTCTTCATGGGCGGTGGCATATTCAGCCTCAACCGTACTACGCATCAAGAAGGTGTTGTCCTTATTTCTGGCCTCATATAGTTCATCAATAAGCTTTTCGTGAGGGGCAGCCAGACTCTTTAGATCATTAAGACGCATTTCAACCCCCGATTTCTTATCTTGCAGAAATAAGACCTCATTCATCAAGGCAGACACCATCCCTTTAATTTCGGGCATTATTCCTTGTGCCATTCTCTTTATAGAGTAAATCGCATCGCCAATCTCGGGAATAGTCTTTGATAGCTCGGTCAAATTCTCAAGGAAATCCAAGGCACCCGTGACCTTCTCGGCCTTGACCATCATCGTCATCTCTTCAGGGTAAACGGCCAGTCTCTCTTTCTCGTTAGTGGTCATATTCCTTACCGTCAAGAAGTTTGCTACCGCTCCTTTTCCAGCTTGATTGGCAAGGCCATCCACGTAAAGTTTAGGATCTTCAAGCATTTTGCCAAGACCGTCCACCATCTGGCGAACCTCACCAAGTATGTTTTCCCGAATGAACCTCCCAGCATCCTCCAAAGCAAGATTAGCTGTCTTCTCCACATAATCAAAAGCCACATTCCAACTGTCCCTTGCCGGCAGATACCGCCTTGTGTAACGTATGATGTCACGACGATCCGCATAGTAATACTTCACCACATAGCTGTATGGGAGAACATCGATACCTTTGTACTGCAGGCAAAGATCAAAATACGAGGATGACCCGAAGCCAAAATTAGTGCCGACCTTGATTGTGATGTCATCTGTCACTCTGTAGGTGAAGTCAGACCAACCAACAGTGTCAGTGGAATACATCTTGATTATCCCGTCCTTGTCCCTGGCCTCCTTAAGCGCCTTCGTATAATTCTTGGCCATAATGAATCTTCGGGCTTTTGAATAGTAATCCTTTTTCAGGCTATCACGACGCTCAATAACCCTATTCTCAACATATTCCGATAGATCATGGGCATATCTTGCAGGATTATCGGCCTTCTTGTTTTTATGTGCCTTCTCATACAATTCAGTATAGTATTCAGCATACTCGGAAAGATTATCTTGATACTCCTCAAATGTCAAGGACGCAGGGTATGACGCTCCCTCAACAAAAGCGCTGTCATAACAGAAGGGTGAGATGTAATCAATGTAACCACGCTCCTCTTTAGGAAAGGCTATATTCATATGTGACTGCATATCAAGAACAGTCGCATTCTCATTCTCTTCCAGCCCCTTTAGGATTGTCATCAATTCTATAGAAGCCGGAATGACTATCTTTTCAAAGATTGTCCGGTCACCCTCTCTGCGAATCACGCAGAGGTAATCAATGTTCACTCTCTTTTCCATATTCTAAATCATTTAGTTATTTATGTCCACTTCATCAAAAGGTAAACTGAAGAACCCAGCCGATATTCTTACCACGGCTTAGTTGACCGTTGTTTTCAGACCCATAGTAACGACTTAATTCTCGTCCAAGTTCCTGCCTGTATGCCGTACGGTCATAAGGCTGCGGATTCTTCCACCGGCCATTCTTCGTCGTCAAATGGAAACGCCCGCAGATGTTACATTTATACACCGCTTTAGTCCTTAGTCTCGAAGGACGGTAATGCCTTGCGCCATCAGCGTCACCATAAGTGAGATAAACATCTTTCCCGCAAGGACAGCTATGTCCGAAGGCGACATAACCACGCTGATGTTGTTGGTAAAATGAACCGGTCAGAGTATTCCCTGTACTTTCCGAACGATAAAGATTGTCTGTTGTTTCCATCCCGATTCTTTCTTTTGGTTTCTATTTTTATATGACAGAAACTCGAGAAAGTAACCAACCCCCGTCATTAGGTATTGGTGAGCGAGCATAATCTGAAAATCATTTATCTTTGAAGGCAAATGCGAAAGAGTATTAGTGTAATCGCCGGCCTTTTATTCCTGTGCTTTTACGGGATTCCCGCAGCGGGGCAGGTCAAACGCGTCACTGTCGAGGATCACGACAGCCTTACGGTATATTACCCACACTTTGACAGGATTGACCTAGTGACGGAGACAATGCCCTCAAAGAGCGAGGAAGATGTCATTTTCGTCTGCGCCGCCTCGTTCACTGGCGAACGGCTGAATGAGTTCAAGCATTCCAATATAGCAGGACACCACGTCTCATCCGGGACCTTTTATTCCGGTTATAAGTGCGCGGTTTACAATGGGGTATTCACTTGGAGTCGCAAAAGTGGATGGCACTTTGACAATTATTCCCACAAGAACTCTGAGCCGCCCCTCAGAACAGCCGCTAAGCAAGGAGGGATGGGATTCTGCCAGAATATGCTGTTCAACAAAGGGAAGCGCTTCAAGGGCTGCCAGAAACCTGATAAAAAGAACCGCTACAGGGCGCTATGCGATATTGATGGGAAGCTTTGCATCGTCGATTGTGCGAGGAGTCTCCCTTTTGGCAGTTTTATGGACGGGCTCAAGAAACTGGGGGTTAAGAACGCTATGTACTGTGATATGGGGACTGGATGGAATTACTCTTGGTACCGCAAAGACGACGGGACCGTCAAAGAGTTATTCAATATTCCCGGCCGTTACACCACGAACTGGGTGGTGTTTTATGAATAGAGGTTATTAATACCCTCACAACCTCTCCAACCACATAGAAAAAAGACATTATACACTCTGTAAGCACTTCCATACAGAGATTTCGGTTATTTTCATTTCACAAAATGTGAATCACAAAATGTGAAATCTAACGAGCCGTGAAAAGGTCAAAACTCCAGCCAGAACCTTGTTGCCTTTGTGTAGTATAAGATAGCCCTAACTTTTCAAACAAACAAATCTAAGAGACCTATCTCAATCCCCTTCTTTGCCCGAGATCGGGCGGCATGCTTCGCGGCTTTGCGGAGACGCCTGAGGCGGGAACTCCGCTCTTCCGCCACACCGAAGCGATCCCTGAAATCCTTCACGGCCTTCCTTCCTCTCAAGTCCCGTCGAAGACCGGCGGCTCTTGTACCTGAAGGATGCCTGGACAAATCTGTCTTTGCCTTAGTCAGGCCTTTATCAAACTGATTCAGCGACGAAAGCACAGTGACGGAACTCTCCTCAGCAAGCCGCTCCCGAACTTGACGGATTTCCCTCATCCTCTGTTCGAACGCTTTCCTGGTATGATAGGTCTTACTCATCAGAAAAAAGGCATAGTAACCTTAAAACGGTCACTTTTTCCGGAGTGCTTTCTTTAATGTCGGAAGTACATACTCGGTGTAACGGACCATGCCAAGGTCAGTAAAGTGGACTCCGTCCACGGTCGCCTCACCGTCCAAACCGAGCATCTTGTCCCCTTTGATGTAATATATCTTCCTCTCCCCAGCTTTCTTAAGCTTCTCGTAAACCGCTCTCATAGAGGCGTTTCTGGCCGCTATGTCAGCAGCGGACACCTTGTCGAAAACCGCATGGGGATAATTGGGATTCTCTACAAACACAACCGGCACGTCCGGATGTGCGTCTCTGATTATCCGGAAGAACTTCTCCTCCCTCTCGTCAATCAGTGAAGCCTCGCAGTTCGGCACATTATCCAGCACGAAAAGCGAAGGATCCTTTACAGCCGCCATCAGCTCAGCGATCTCGTAGTCCAGGCGGGCGTTTCCGCTGAAACCTAGGTTAACGACCTCCCTATCAAGCTCTCTGGAGATTATATTCGTGAAAGCCATCCCAGGCCGGTTAGCGCAACCACCCTGAAGAATGCTGGTGCCATACATCACGATTGGAGAACCTTTGCGAGGGCTGTCAAGAGCCGGCTGGTCGATAACCGAACCTTCCTCAACCCCGATCTCCAGTTTCTTAACTCCCTCGTACAGAGAAAAATAAACGATGTATTCCCTCATCACGGGCTCCATTCCGGAAATGACCGTGAGATCGTTTAAGGTATCCTTTTGCGGACGGGCGCTCCGAGCGAATCTCCAATGACCATCAACAGGATCCTGGGTGTAAAGGTCAAGACCGCGAGTGCCCGTGTCTGTCATGTGGTTCATCGTATGAAGCCCGAACGACACCCACCGCAACTTGATAGACGGAGAGTCCGAGCGGAACCTCACAGAGATCCCGGCAGAGTGATGCGCCAGGTCCCAAACCGACTGACGGATAACACCTTCCAAAGACGCGGGAAGCCGCTCGTAAGTGGCGGAGGTGTTCTCTATAGCCTTCCCATAGATAGGGAAAGTTGAAGCGTCAGTGTAGAAATATTTCTTCGCCTCCTGGGCGGATGCCAGTGAGATAGAAA
>JAEEGL012887386.1_pt1 | contig 15453 bp, 1 predicted proteins | sample 9134231 | NCBI WGS metagenome assembly JAEEGL01 (sample SAMN16246548, study PRJNA631951) | gut metagenome | biome: gut microbiome; feature: rumen; material: fiber-attached | host: Bos | place: Iran: Karaj | collected 2018-10
CCCCAATTATTAATTCTAATATTCAATTATAATTAATTATTAATAAAACCATAATTTAAATAAAATTTAAATTAATAATTAAATATTTTATAAATAATTATTGAATTCAATTATTAATCAAATACATCATTGTCATCAACTTCAGGATTCTCTGGTTCTTCCCCACTAAAATCATTTTCACCATCATAATTATCATCAATTTGATTATTATTTCCATTATTATTTTTATCATTATCATTATTTTTATTATTATCTTTTTCTTCGGTTTGTTTTGGACTTTCAGTATTTTCAGCATTTTGATTATCAAGATTTTCTTCTTTTTTTTCTTTTATAATAATTGAATTTTTATCTTCATTACCAATAAGTTCATAAAATTCAAAAGCTTGTCCCACTATAATTTTAAATTCATTAATTTTATCACTTATTAATTGTTCTAAATTTTCTTTTTTTCCGTGTTTTTCTTCCCATAAATCTTTTCTACTTAATTGGAAAATTAATTCTGCATTTTCACCAACATCAGATGTTTGTCTATCTCCAACTAAATATCTTGATATAAATCTTCTTACAGCAGCTGCTAAATCTTTCCAAGGAAGTTTATCATTTTCATCAATTATTTCCAACTTTTTATTGATATCTGCAACTACACTTTCTTCAATTTTCTTTTTATATTCAATATTTAAATTTTTACACAAATCGTTAAATGCTAAATGCTCAGTATAAAAGTATATACTCATAAATTGATTTATATTGAAATTCTTATCCGAAAAAAATCTGATATAACTACTATCAAGTCTTATATATTCAGGTCTGTTTTTAATTATATCATTTATATTTTTATCAACAACGAAATTATTGCTTAAATAGTGCATTAAAAATTGCATTGAGCCAAAGAAACTTTTGAAGTCATTATTATCTTTTTTAAATATTTTTTTGAGACTTTCATATATTTTTTTTCGGTCTTCTTCGTTTAAATCAACTTGGGGATATTTATCATAGAATTTTATAATTGTATCGGATTGCCCTCCTCTAAATCCTTCTCCCCAAAAAATAACGAAATTTAATTTGTCCTCGTTTTCGAATAAACATTTTTCTGGTAAAATTAATTTACCCAATTCGCCTTCAATCATTGAAAAATCAAATTTAAATTTGTTATATTGTTGATAGTTAATAGTGTCATTATAATAAATATCTCTTTTAGTAAAAGTATATACTAAATCATCGAAGTTTTTATATTCTGAATTTTTGAAACAATCATCAATAGATAATATTTGATTTTCATTTGCTTCTTGAACAGGTATTTTCTTTTTCATATTTTCAATATAATAATGCAAATTTCCATTAAATGTGGCAGAATCAATTATTGGCTGCAAAAATCCATTTTGCCAACTAATGAAATTTTGACAAGCAGCAGCAATGTACATTCCATTTCCTATTTCATTAACATCATTTAAAAAGTAAATTAATTTATCATTAGCATTTAATTTTTTTTCTTCCATATCATCTCTGCATTTATATTTAGTTGCATATTTATATATTTTATTCCAAGTTTTAATAAAAGAATTAAATTTACTCTCATCATATTTCTCAGATTTACATATTTCTATATTTTTAGCGTCTTCTCTGGTTATATGATAGGAGAATTTTTCAACCATTGAATTAGTGAATTCATTGAAAGCTGGTAAATATTTTATATTTTTTTGTTCTTCTGGCCCATTTAAGTAGCAATTTAATAGAGGATATTTATTTAAATAATCTTCTTCTTGTTCTAAACTTTTTTTGAAGTCTATTTTATATTCAGTATACATGAAATATTTTAATAATGGAAATTCTTGTTCTGGATATATAGGTGGCAATGGAGGATAAGTTTCGCTTAGAATTACTTTTATATCTTTTTGATCTATCAAATTCAATTCCATATTCTTTTTTTTATATTTCTCGTAATATTCTGGATATTTTTTAATAGTAGATTCAACTACTTCTTCTACTTTTTCTTCAAAATCTATTAGTTCACTTTCATTTTCTAATATTTTGCAGTTTGAAATAAGTTTAGACAAATCTTTAAAAATTATATTTAAAAATGCTTGAATTGATGATACATTAATTTCTTTTAAGGCTTCTTCTAATAAATTCCAATTTGATTGTATAATTTCAAGACAATTCATTCCTTCAATAAGGAATTCATTTTTTAAAACATCATCTGAAATAAATCCGAGGCAATTAGCATAAAAGAAGTGATTAAATAAAATGAAATTTAATAATCTATAACTTATTTTACTCATTTTACGTATACTTTTACTCTTATCAAGAAAATCTGATTTTGTATCTTTGAAAATTCCTTTTTTTGACGAACTCTTTATAGATTCCATAACTTCCTCTTTATATTGATCTAAAGTTCTATTTGGTATATTTTCATCGATATCATTCCATCTTGACATTTGTTCTTTTTTTTGTTCTAGGTTTTTAAATATTCTATAATGACCAGCTCTTACCACCATTCCATGATTTGATGCACCTTTATTTTCGATTTTTTTCTTTCCATATCCTATTGGTTTACCACAATCTGGACATTTGGCAGTATGCTCTTCTGTCGGAAATCCACAAGGTCCTATAGAATATAAATAACCACAACTACAAACGTAATAACCTGTATCAGCATTGGAATTATATAAGCAATATTTTAAAGATTTTAATGTTTCTAATTTTTTATTTTTCTCAGCATTGTTTCCTGGGATGTAACTGCTATTAATAATTTCAGAAACTTTATCACTTATTAATGAAGCATAAAAATATTTCTTTTCTTCATCATTCTCTTTTAATAAAGATTGAGTACAAAATTTAAGTCCATATAACAAACTTTCATAAGGTTCTCCTAAAATTATTTTGCCCTTTAATTGATCTTCAAATTTCTTCTTTAATACATCTGAAAATTCCTTTTTATCATAAAATAGATTTAGCAATTTCTTTAAGTTTTGGTTGAAATTTTGACTATTTAAACTTCTATTCAAGAATTCACCAATTTTTTTATAATCTTCTAATTCCTTGTTATTTGGCTTTAAATAATCTTTTAATATTAAATTTGAAATTAGATTATTTATGGTTATTGATAAAAATATATCAATATTATTAATTTCATTATCATTTGAATTAATTGAAATTTCTTCTATAGCTTCGCTTTTTTCTTCTTCATTTGAATAATTTTTTTCATTTTCTTTTTTCTTTTCTTCTTTTTTTTCTGGACCATGACCAATTATTGAATAATATTTTCTTATTCCATATTTGAATTCTTTTTCATCATTTTCATTCAAAGGCATAAAATAATTAATCAAGTAATATTGAGAATTATTAAGTCCTTTGAATTCTTTTCTTAGTATAAAATCATAATTAAATAATTTTTCAAAATTTCTATGATTTAAATTATATAAAATTTTCATTATATATATTTTGATAATATTCTCTAAATTTTCACTTCTATTAACACTTGTATTAATTCTATCAAAAATTATTCTGATATCATTATCATTATATTTTCCACAATATTCTGCAAATTTCATAAGATATATTTTAATGTAAGCTATTGAATACAATTTGCTAAGATTAGTTACATTTTTCCTTTCTCCATTTGCACTTGGAATTAAATAGCTTATTTTACTTATGCATCGCTCAAAAATATTCAATGATTCTTCAAAAATTATATATATTATATAATCTTTTTCTTCATTATCTTTTTTTTCAAGAAAATCTTTAAAACACTCTCTATCCTTTTTATCCGATTTTTCACTGATTTTATCAATATTATCAAAAAACTCCAAAAATAAATGTTCGAATATTTGTATAATAATTTGGTCCAAAAAGTCGCTTTGTTTTTTATTCAAAATTTGCACTAATTGATCATTATTTTTATCTAAAATAAGTAGATTTTCTTTTATTGATTTTGGCCTTATTGAAATTCCTACTCTTTTCAATATAAGTTTTAATAAGGGGTAACAATTAAAGACGAAGTCATTTCTTGAAATAATAATTTCTAATAATTGAGATCTAAAATCTTTATTTGGTATTTTCAAATATTCGTTATGAAATATAATTGACATTAATTTTGTAAATAAATCATTTTTTCCTGTTTTTTCCTCTAAAAATTTATAAAATTTTTCAAAATGTTTAAAAGCTTTAAAACCATTTATATCATTTTCCTCTTTAATATTTGCAATTAATGAAGCTTCATCAGAAACAAATTTAATTATAATTTCAATATTCTCAATAGTATCAATTCCACTTTTACTCATAACATTTATAATTTCTATAATTTCTTCTAAGGAATAAGCCTCTTTTGTTGATAAATGTAAACTTGTTTCCAATTTTAAAGCATTTTGCAAGATTTCTTGGTTAATATTCATTAATTCATAAAAATCATTTGAATCCTCTTTCTGAGATTTATAAATATCTACATTAGAAGTAACAACTCTCAATATAGACTCCATAGCAAAGAAAAACACATCATTAACAATAGAAGAAGATGATTCTGTTTTAGATATTTGCTCTTGTCCTTTATTAACTTCTATAATTTTATTATTTAAATCTTTCACTACAATACTCAAAGATGAGAACATTTGCAAAATAGTTGCTATATTTCTTTTATAGCACTCAACCCAATTTATTTTACCTGCTATTTTCTTATTAGGATCTTTCTCTTCATTATTTTTATATTTTAAATCTACTATATATTTCAAAAAGTTTTTTACATCATTTATACTAGCACTTTTCGATGATTTTTCATTATTCTTTTTTTCTCTTAGGTTTTTAACATTTTCAAAAATGAAGAAGGTATAATAATCTTCTAAAAATATACTAAATATTTCATTTTCTTTATTTTGATCATTTTCTTTGTTCATTTTTTGTAAGAAAGGTTTTTTCTTAATTTCATTGTATAATGCTTCATTGAAACCATTTAATTGATTTTCATAATTATTTTTGTTCTTATTTCCTTCATTATCTTTTCTCAGATTATTTTCATTTTTAATATATTTAGATTCAATTTCTTCCTTTATGAAATTTATTATTTCTTTCAAAGTAGTTACTATTTTTGGAATTTTCAATCCTAAATATATATTTATTAAATTTTGCCCAGATTTCTTCACAATTTTATTTTTAGATTGAATTTTAAATTCTTGAAAATAGCTTTGCTTAATTCCTTCTTGAATTTTAGTTAAGTTTTCATTTGTTGATGAAGACATTTTTTTTTCTTCTTCAATTGATAATATTGTAGCGAAGAAATTATCTTTTTCGGCCTTAAAATAAAATTGTGCTAAATAATCTGTATATTTATGAGATAAATTTTCATTTATTATACCAATTATATCTTTATCATTTGATCTTATTCTGTCTTTTTGTGTGAACATATTTATTATTATATCCTCTTCATTTCCTTTTAATCCTATTTCATTTTTTACACATTCATTAAAACTTTCTTTGATACTTTCATTTCTATCCAGATAATTTATTAGTTTACCAATATAAGTTTCTTCATTCAATTCTCCAAAAGAAAATTGAATATTTAATTTCATATAAGTTAAAGTTTCATATATATTTTTTGATAATTCCTCTTTGAAATCTATGAAATTTTTAAATATATCAAGTCCTTCACTATTAAATATTGGATCAAGCTTTATATTATCTTTTCCATTCAAATTATCAATGAATATTTGATAGTATTGAGATAAATTTGAAATTGTTTCTTTAAGCATTTTTCTATTGACGATTCTTTGTTCTTTTTTTGATTTTTTTTCCAAATTTTTCAATTCTGAATCATAAATTCTTATTATATTTACAATAAAAATAAAAACTTTGACGTTTCTTTTTTTATCTTCTAATAATTCTTTTTCTTTATTTTCAATGAAAAATTGTACATAATTAATGAATTTCCCTTCATAAGTATTGAATTTTATTAAACAAACTTTCAATTTCTCCTCGTTAAAAAATACATCAATTTCATTTTCTAATTCATTTTCTGATTTGCAAGAACTAATTTTTATTTCTTTAATATTATTTAAAGAAATTTCTCCAAATGTGCTATTTTTTATATTTTCTAAATTTTTTATTACTTCCAAATTATTAGTAAAAGTATATATGATATTCTTAGGATTTGTCATTGATTCCAAAAATTTCCTTAAATTATGATGTTCTCCTTTATTATAACCAGTGAGAATTTTATTTATTAAATCTGGCTCTTTTTTATAAAATCCATTTAATTTTAAACAAAGAATTATATCTTGAGGAAGAGTCAAACTTATTTTTGAAATTACTTCATCAATTAATTCACTTCTCTTTACACCCTTTTTAGAAGCCTGATATATTATTCCTTGGATTTCTTCCAACTCACAATTAAAAAAAAGTTTCTGGAGAGAATAATTAATTCCTTTATATGTTTCTTTATCTAATTCAATCATTTCATTTAATTTATTGAAAATTTTAATTGAATCAAATTTCAAATTATCATTTAATAAATAATCTAATGAAACAATATGCTTTTCAAATCTATTAAGGAAAGGAGGTTCTTCTTGATCAATTTGTTCATAGTTAACACTAACAATACATCTAAATTCATTATCAACTAGAGAAAATGTATTAGTAGACGAACCTATAGCAATACGAGCATAATTTTTTTTACTAACTATTGTAAAGTTTTGATTAAATAAATCATATAAAGCTGGATAAACTGATTCTAAATTTTTCAAAATTAAAACTTTTCCTTCTTCCATATGTAATTGTATTTTATTTAAAATTTTTAATGAATATTCTTCACTATGATGGTCTCTATAAAATTGACTTCCAACATATAAATTATAATTTTTATTTATTTCAGATAATATTGCTGAAAGCAAAAATATACTCGCTGAAGATTTTGATATAATAAGTAAATATCTACTTTTAGTATCAACTATGTTTTCCTTTATTCTTTCCAAAACTTTATAATTATTTTCACTCCTTTGTGATGAATATAATTCTTTAATAATTTTAATTGATGTAGATTCTTGACCACCATCGCTTTGAATAAATTTTAGGCCTCCAAAGTTTCTTTCCAAACCTAAAAATGCTATATCCTTTTCTACTTGATTCTTTTTTTCTGATAATTCTCTTGCTGAATATTTTATAAGATGATAGAAATCTCTGTTTCCATGAAAATCTTCTTTTCCATCTTCTTTATGAAAACTTTTCAAATATTTTTTATATTTAAAATAAGCTTGACCTAATCCCTCATAAAATGTTTTATATTTAGATGCTATATTTTTATCATAAGATTCGCCTATTGTAAGAGCTGTTTTTTCAGTATCTTCTTTAGAAGGCTCGGGAATTGATAAATGCATTCCACGATTCATTTTTGAAGCATCTAAAGTCCAATTGGAAATACCTACAAAAGCAATATTATTTTTTCCTTCATCAAGTGCTTCATCTAACTGAGCATGGATAACTTTAAGAGGATTATTAGGAGAATGTTCTGCAAGACCCATTTCATCAAAGAAAATCATAGAAACATTTTTTTTTCTATTTTCTTCTCCGAGGTTTTCATATTTCTTTTTAGCTTGTTTAAAAACATTTTCGACACCTGTAGATGTACTTGCCAATGAACCTTGATATGAACTAAAAATAATTTGAGGACATTTTTTAAAGAGAGGAAAGCGTGAATTATCACCTTTCATTGATTTATTAATTAATTGAACACTTAATGATTTACTACAACCAGGTTTGCCTACTATAAATATTGGAATTTTTTTATTAATTGCGACAAATAAAGAAAAAGTATTATCTAATAAAGCTCTATTTTGAGCAATACCTTTTTCCAGCTCCATATTATCTAAAACATATTTTTCTTCCCTTTCTGGAATATCAAGAAAATCTTTATATCTAAAAAATTCATCTAAATCCTTCATTTCATCATTCATTACTTCTACAAATTTTTTTCTTGTATCGTTTTCTACTATACGTAAATAATAGCACATAAAAACTCCTAATATTATAGCATATCTATGCAAAGTTAAATAATCACAATTTTCATAGTATCTATCTATTTTTATACCCAATGAATTTACTTTTGGATTTCTAGCATCTTCTTTCTTTTGTTTTAGATGATAATAAAAGAATTCATAAAAAATATTGAATCTTCTTATCTCTCTCAAAGAAACAGAAGAAATTTCATTATTATCTCTTGTGAATTTTTGTGCTTTAGAAATTAATTTAGTTGCTAATATATGAATTCTTTCTACTTGATCCTCACTTAATTTACCCTGTTCTTCTTGATTAATTCTTTTAATAGGTTCTTCAACAATAGTTTCAATATATTTTTCTTCATCTTTTGGTTCAAGATTTCCAAAATCAAAAACGAAATTCAGCAATGAATGAGGCAAGGGATTCACAGTATATACCAAATTACTTGTAGCATTTCGTTTTAATTTTTCTAAATCTTTTTCAGTAAGGAATTTTTTTTGTTTAAAAGCTTTACTAATATCAAGCCCTTCATTATTCTTTTTCCCATTTTCATAACATCTATAAGGGTTGCAAGCTGCAATGAAAACAACGTTTTTTGGAAGTTCCGTTCCCTGATAAGAATGTTTGCACATTAATTCACTAATTAATCCCATAGATTTACATGTATTAATTTCATCTAAGAAAATCCATAATTTTTTTCTAACATAAATTTGGCCTCTTACTAGATTTTCTTCAATTATATCATCAACTTTTTTGATTTTTTCCGCTTCTTCTAAAATATCTTTTTTAATAAAATCAATAATATCGCTATCTGATGTTCCTGCATGAATATTCAAAACTTTCATTTTTTTTTCATCACCATTATTCAATAATTTAGAAAGCATTCGAACCAAAGATGTTTTTCCGCATCCAGTTTCTCCCATCATGATTACAGGAATATTAGCTCGTATTCTTAATAAAATTAAAATCATTTTGATGAAATTATCTGCAGTAAAAACATACTTTCCTACTATTTCTTCTAAAGATTTTAATGATACATCCTTTAAATCTTCTTCCTTAGCTTCTTTATTTTGCTGCTTTTTTTGCACTTTTATTTGCTCATTATATTCTTTATTTTTTTGATGTTCTTCAATTGTTATTGGATTATTTAAATTCAATATTTCTTTTAATTCTTGAAGGAATTGCAATTGTGTATAAGCTTTATAGTTTGGTAAATGCTTTTTTATATCTTTGTTATTTTGAAAATTATATAAATCATATAATTTTTTATATTCTGCTCTTGCTATTGCTAAATTATCATCTTCTATTTCATCATTATTTTGTTCTGGATTAGGAATAACTCCAGGAATTCCAGGCAAATTACTAATGATTCTAAAGCCTATTCCCGAACCTTCATTGAAAAAAATTATAGAATAGTTAAATTTATCAAATGAAATTAAATTTGGTTTGATATTTGATAATTCATTAATTCCTTTTTGAATTCCATCTTGTTCATTAAATTGATTCAATGAAAAAATTTTTCGAGCTCTTTCTTGTGCTTCAATTAATTCATTATAAGCGCCTTTTGTGAAATGCTTTGTTAACTTTATGTAACTTTCAATAATAAAAGTTCTTATACTTGTATCAATATGATATTCTGATAATAAATGAGAAGTAAGATAATAATTACGATTAAATTCCTTGAATTGTTTTGCCAAAACATCAACAAATGAAGTTATTTGATAATAATTTGGATGAGAAATTGTTTTTCTGATTTCTTCGAAAATTATTTTTTGACATTCTTCTTGTGATAAAATTTCAGCATTCTTAATAGTTTTAAATACTTGATATTCTATAGGAGTTAAATCTTTAATAAAAAGATCTGTATTATCAATTTTATAGTCATTAAATAATTTCAAATAATTAGCAACTATTTGGATATTTGACTTTAAATCTTTTGTTACTTTTAATGGTTTTAATTCTCTAATTAATAAAGTAGTTTTATCGAATAAATCCAAAATCGGAAATTTATTAATAAGATTAACAAATCCATTAGGAATTTCAATTTTAATTTCGATTTCTTTAGGAATATAAAAAATATCTTCATCATGACCATATATTTTAGTTATCAATATGGAAAAAAGAAAATCAGTCATTAAATCTACTTGTTCAGTATCATAGAGGTCTAAATGAATAGCGCAATTTTTGTTGTCTGATATTTTTGGTTTTAAATCATTCAATCTCTTAATTATATCTTCTCTACTAATGACTCCTCCAAATGGGAAATAGATATATTTTTTATTATCTTGTTCAATTTGTAATTTGATTTGAGTTGATTTTCCTACACCAGATTTATCCGAATCAAAAATTTCAACTTTTGATTCTTCTTTTCCTATTTTTATCCCAGAATAATTTCTAAGAGGAATATCCAAATCTTGTTTGAACTTTAATAAATTCAAGCTTTTATAAATATCACTATTTTTATTCGTATATAAAATAATAAAACACGATTTCATTTTTTTATCTGTTCTATCTCTTTTATCTAAAAGTGCATCTAATTCATTTAATAATTTCAATATTTTTGCTTTTTTTTCATATTCGAGAAATTCTATTCCTCCAAGAATGAAACAAGTATTAAATTCGCAAAGACAAGCTCTATATATAAAAGCAGTTAATTCTTCATTTGTAGTATCTTTGGTACATAATAAAATATTTTGGGAAATTGGAGATTTCTTAGTTAGATATTTATATATAAGGAATAAATCTTTTTCTAAATTTTCGCTTTTATCTACATAGTTGATATAAAGACCATTATATTTGAATTCTTGATAGATTAAATTATTTTTATATATTAAGCTTAAATCTAAATTATTCCTTTTTAGTACTTCTTCTAAATAAAGTCTACAATTTTCAATTATATTTTCTATATTGTTATTTTTTTGGGGGAATTTAAAATCTTTTATTTGATTATTTATTGAATTATTCGTGATATACATTAAAAGAGGATAAATTTTTTCATGCTCCATTTTACTTATCAAATTGAATTGACTTCCATATATAAATCTTAATAATGGATATTTTTCATAAGCATCTAGTTGTTGTTTTCTTAAATCGCTTAATCTTTCTTTTAAAGATTTAATAATATTTTCATATGTTGTATCTGAGTCGCATAAATAGGAAGGAATATAATCATTGAATTCTATTGTAACTTCAATAATATTAGGATATCCAGAAATACTGATTTTTTTTAGCTGAATTAATATAGTATTAATTTCAGAAGCAAATTGGATAAATTGTTTACTTTTCTTCATAATATCTTTTATATTTTCATCTCCTGTTAATTTTTTCGCCAATTGAGCTCTATCTCTTAATTCTAAAAGATCATCTATTTTAATTCCATTTTTGCTTATTGTCTCTGTCTCTTTTTCTTCTTCTCCTTCCTTTTTAGAAATAGATTTCTCATAGTATTCACCGAAAAAAGATTCACTTTTTGAGCTCTTTAATATAAATTTTGATGATTTTAAAATTGATTCTATCATTTGTCTGGAAGCAGCGGATTTATCTAAACGAGATTCAAATAATTTTTTAATTTCAATGAAATTATTTGTATAACTAGTAAATCTCAAAACTAATTCTTCATTAGATTCCTTAGCTTTATCAACGAATAATTGAATTAAATCATTATCATTAATAGTTTTTAGTTCTTCTTCTTTTCCCAATGAATTCATAAATCCTACACATTTTTCCAAATCAATTATTGTGTTAATAGTCAAAAATTGAGAATCATCTTGTCCGACCAATTCCTTCAAAGTTTGGCAATCTTCTGATGTTCTTTTAATTAAAAAATTAATAGAGTCTTCATGTAGCAAGCTTAAAAGTTTTAAATAATTATTTTTAAATTTTCTATCTTTATCTTTTTCGTATAAAATGTCAATATCCATACCAACTTTTGATAATACATCTTTTCCTTCTTTTATATCTTCTTCATTGAAATTATCTTGCAAAGTTTTAATTATTTTTTCAATTGCATTTTTAAATTCAGTAGTTTTTACCCCAGTACATCTAATAAAGATGGAAATTTTAATTGCAGCATTTCTTATATCTTCACTTCTCGCTAATAATTTTATTTTTTCAACTATTTTATTTTTATCTATAGTATTGTCTTGGACTCCAAATATTTTTATTAATTTATCAATTTCATCCATTATTTCTTCGTTTGATTTTTCTTTGATTTGATTGAGACATGTCATTGTTATCTTTTTATCTATAGATTTAAAACTTGTTTCTGTGAAAATGGGCCTCAATTTTTCGAATTGTTCTTCAGTATTTTCTATCCATTTAATATCATTCAGTTTTTTATTTTTGGAATTTTCGGTATGTAATGCCATAAAAAATAAACTTTGTTTCTTTTTTTGTCTTTCCTCAGCTTTTTGCTTATATTTCGAAATTAATTTGTTGCATTCCTGCCTGCAATTATTTTCGTAATAATTCAAAGGTCCTTGATTAATTCCAAATTTAATTGATTCTATTTTTGACATATTTTCTATTTGTGATATATATAAAAAGGTATTGAAATCATCATAAATTAAATCAATATCTTCAAGAGCTTTATCAATTGCTGCTTTTTTATTATATATTTCATCTAATTTATTACTTGCTTGAGTTTCATCATTTAAATATATTAATTTTATCCTATTTTCAAATTCTTTTAATTTATCCGTTTTAAAAAATAATAGAATATTCGAATAATTTTCATCATTATTATCAAACTCATTTTTTAACTCTTTTATGACATCAAGAGAATTTTTAACATATTCTATTTTTTTATATATTGGATTAGTTATATCAGCTCTTTCCAATAAACCTTTAAATAATTTAATTCGAAGATTTTCTTCTAAAAGCCAAATATCTCCTTTTTTTAATTCTTCTTTTTTAATTAATTGGAAAGTGGGTCTTCTTAAACATTCAAAAAGATCAGCAAATTGTATTAAGGAATCATAATTGTCATCTTCATTGCTTTCATAAAAATATAATATAATTGTATTTTTTGAATTATCTGATAGCTTTTTCCCATGATATAAACATAAATCTAATAATATTGATTTCACTTTTTTAAAATTAAATTTTAATTTAGCAAATTCCAACAATTCTGAGGAACCAATACTATTATCCGAATCAGATTGATATATTAATTCCACAAAATATTTTCTGTATTGCTCTTCATCATTCCTTTCAATACTACTATATAAATTAATAATTTTGTCATCCAATTTTTTAAGCAATTCAGAAGTAAATTTAAATTCATTTTCATTCTTACTGGTGTTAAATAATTTCATTAAAATATCAAAATATTTAAAATTATTTACAGAATCAAATATATTTTTATAAACATATATTTCTTCTTTGCCGAAAAAATCTTTCCAATCAAATTTTCTCCATTCTTTTAGAAATTCGTCATTAATATTTTCAATATGTAAACCTTTAAAGATATGGGCATAATATTGAGCTGAACCTTTATTTACCTGGCTTTGATATTTTATATAATCTTTTTCTTTTGTCATAAATTCTAATATTTCCATATTTGTTAATACTCTTTTATTGGATAGACTTATTGCAGTTTGAATAATATTTTCTTCTAAATTTTTTTCTGATTTTTTATAATTAGACAACATATCATCATCTGCATCTTTTTTATCTTTTTTAGCTTTTTGATTCTTTGGATTTGATTTCTCCTTTTGCTCAAATTTCTTGATAATTTTTTTAATCAAATTCATTAAGATATAAAGGTTTCCCAAATTCTGACCATTAAAATATTTCATATATTTATCAAATAATTTTGGGGCAAATATTATAAATTTTTCTATTTTCTTTTCATGTTGTTTATCCATGATTTTTTCATAATTATCACATATTTTTGCGATATTATCAGTATCCTTAATTAAATCTCTACTAATATCCAAATTGTAATCATCTAATTTTTTCTTTTTATCTTTTTCTTTTTTTATATCATCTTCTCTTACTTTAACAATATGATCAAAATTTTCCAAAATTATCTCAAGATAATCATTGATATTAGTTATATATAATATAGATCTTTTTATTCTTTTGAAAGTATCACTCACCGAAACCATTTTTGATATTTGAAATTTGTCAAAATTTCCTCCCTCGAACAATTCATGAAATTTCACGATTCCTTTATATATTCTATTTTGAGTGTCTTCTATTCTTAATATATTATTCAAAGTTTGCTGGAAGTTATTTCTATCCAAATTTTTCTTAAAAACAAGAATAATAAAAAATAAATTTGATTTATGTTTTGTTTTTTCTTCCGATTTTTCCACATCTTTTAAAATGTTATCTATATTATTTTCTATTTCATTAATATTTTTTTGCATTGAAAAAATTTCAGGATTAGTTATATTAGTAAAACTCATATATTTTGAATTAAAATTTCCAAGTTCAAAATCTTTTAAAAGTTCTAAAATAATTGGATTTTTGTAATAGGATGTTATAACTTTCATAAATAAAATAAAATCATAGTATTCTACTGTTTTTTCTTTATCTTTTTCCTTTTTTGCTTCTTTTATTATTAATAATTTTTTTGTGGAAAGCATTAAATTTTTGAATAAGGAATCTTTTTCTTTTTCTTCTTTAATTTCATCAATATAATTAAAAAAAAGCTTAAATTGCTGATGATGATTTAATATTATAGTATTATTTTCGTCATACATTAAGTCATTTCGCTTTTTTTTATCTGGAATTAATTTAAAATCATAAAAAAAATAATCATCACTAATTTCTGAAATATCTTTTAAATCTATTTCTGCTGTGAAATTATTTAAATCAGTATTTGAAACTTTAAATTTGATATTTATGTATTTTTTATCTGTAGATATTTTTAATCGTTGTATAGAATAATTCCCTTTTAGCTCATTATCTAAAAAATCTTCTTTTACTTTTTGAATTCCTTCTACATATTTATTATTATCTATTTCAATATGATTTATACAATTGGAAGAATGAGTTTCAATAAAATAAATAAAAAATTCTTTTTCATTTTTCTTTTTATTTTTTTTATCCACCTTTTTTTCTTCTTCTTTTTTTTTATCTCCCTCTTTTTTATCTCCCTCTTTTTTATCTCTCTCTTTTTTATCTCCTTCTTTTTTTTCTTCTTCTTTTTTAACTTCTTCCTTTTTTTCTTCTTTTTGGACTTCTTCCTTATTTAATTCAATTTCTCCATGTATTTCTTCACCATCCTTTTTATTTTCTAAAATTTTTTCAGGATTTGGATTTTCTTCTTTGTGTTGTAAATCGGGATTATTGTCTTGATTTTCCATTTTAATATAAATAATAAATTTTTATTTTCAAAAAATTTTAATTATTTTATATATTTTTTATATTATAACCAAATATGTAGTTTCATGGGGATTGGGGATTGGGGATTGGGGATTGGGGATTGGGGATTGGGCCCAATCCCCAATCCCCAATCCCCAATCC
>JAEEGL016910316.1_pt1 | contig 15453 bp, 37 predicted proteins | sample 9134231 | NCBI WGS metagenome assembly JAEEGL01 (sample SAMN16246548, study PRJNA631951) | gut metagenome | biome: gut microbiome; feature: rumen; material: fiber-attached | host: Bos | place: Iran: Karaj | collected 2018-10
AGCTACGGCTATGAACTATGTCCCGACTGCCTAAAAAAGCGCATGACCCCCGAAAACGCCGTCCGCTTCGGGCATACTGACCGTGAGTATGAAATCCACATCAGCGGATTCTTCGGGCTGTGGTACGACGAAAAGCAGATCGAGGACATTCTTCTGCGGCACATCAAGGACTACTATCCGCAAGAATCCATCAACCGTGAAGCCGTGAACTACTGCGACGCAGACCCAAGCGAGTTTGCGTACATGCTGGAGGGCGACGATGATGAATGATGAACTGATGCTGATGGACTTCCTCAACGGATTCTTCGGAAGCCAAGTCGTTTCGGGGCTGTTCACGATCCTGTTCTTCGTGATGATTGTTTGGTTCTTGGTCATGTACACGGAATCGGTCATGCACGATAAAAAGGTCGAACAGGCAAGGGCAAAGGTCGCTGAAAAAGATGCCGTCATCAAGCGCGACGAAGAACGGCGCAAACAGCTTGCCGCCGACAAATTCGCGGCAATCACGGAAGTCAAAATTCTGCGCGAACTGCTTGCCGAATCGCGCAAGACAATCGAATGGGAGCAGTACAAAAACGCACAGCTTATGCGAGGGGTGGTGCTGACCGATGAGCAACGACAGGCTTTTGAGCGCGAACGAAGCCGCAGCGTTTCTCGGATTAACAAGTAGCCACGTGCGGCTGTTGATACGGAACGGCGAGATTCCCGCCTACAACGTTTCCGCAAGGCAAGGACGCGCCACGTATCGTGTGTCGGAAGCGGAACTGCGGCGGTGGGTCGCAAAGAGAAAAGCGGTCGGGCATTGCACCGACGGAAAGGTGAAGCAATGGCGAGGCGCAAACGCGTAACGGAGCAGTACGACGGTGAGGTTTACGATGGCGTGACCGTCGGATACGTTGATGACACCATCGACGGTCGGCTTCTTGCCGCCGAGCAGTCGGGGCAGTTGATAACCAAGTACGAAGCCGTTCCCAATGCCGTCTGCGGTCGTATTTGGTCGAAGATCATCCGCAAGCCGTGGAAAGATCATAATGGCAAGGAACACAGCGCAGCGTATTTCAAGCTGTTCCTGTGGTCGCGGGAAGAAAAGTACCGCTGTGAGTGCCGCTTCGAGCAGTCCGACGAAATCTTCGCTTCGTTGAAAAAGGGCGACTGGGTTGTGTGCTTCGGCCTTGACGATCTTGTCGAGACGGTCAAGGGCAAGCGATTCCACAACTTCCGTGTTGTGAAGCTGTGGGCGATGCCGGAGCAAAAAGGGATGCTCGACTGGCGGGTGCTGTTTAGGACAACCAACCAGCTATTGCGCGGATATCAAGAACTGACGGAGCGCGTTGAAGCGTTAGAGAACGGCAACAGCGTGAAAGTCCCAGAGCCTGCGCCGAAAGGCGACAAGGAGACGGTAAAGAAGCGGCAATCGGTCAAACCGCTTGTCGGTGATATCTACCAAGACTATGGAAAACAAAAAAGCCCGGAGGGAGTAGAATGGTCAATTTAAGTTTACCGCAGGAACTGCTGCCCGATATCGTCGGATTGCTTGCCAAGAAGTACACGGAAGCCGTGCTTGACAAGAAAAGGGCAGAGAGCGCAACCGAGGATTTGAAATTCAAGGTCGAAACGCTGACGAATAGGAACAAGGAACTTTCCGCTAATGCCGCAGAACTGGCGCGGCAGCTTGCGGCATGGGATAATTTTTGAGGAAAGGAGGAAGCCATCGGATGATTAAGCTTTATGAATTGAGCGAACAGTACAACGACTTCGTAAGGGCTATTGACAGCGGCGTAGAGTTTGACGCAGACACCATGAGCGACACGCTCGAAGCAATCCAAGCGTCTTTTGATGACAAAGCCGAAAGTATCGCCCTTATCTACAAGAGCCTCACGATGGAAGCGGAAGCAATCAAGGCAGAATCAAAAGCCCTTGCCGAACGCGCCGCATCCAAGGAGCGAACGGCAGAACGGCTGAAACAGTATCTGTCAAGCAATCTGCAATCCATCGGGCAGACCAAGCTGGAAACCAGTAAATGCAAGCTTTCGTTCCGCAAGAGCGAGAAAGTCACGATCACCGACGAGGACGCGCTGTACATGGCGTGTAAGGTGTCGGGCATCGACGGACTGGCACAGAAGGTAGAGACCGTCAAATTCGACAAGAAAGCCCTGAAAGACGCTATCAAGAGCGGCGTAGAACTGAACGGGGCGTGTATCCACACCGAGAACAACCTACAAATCAAGTAAAAAGGAGTACAAAAATATGCTTATTGCAAGCGACAGCAAGAAATCATCCGTAGCACCTCTTGAACCCGACACCTATCCCGCCCGGTGCGTACAAGTCATCGACATCGGTGTGCAGAAGTCCGAAGCTTTCAACACAAGCCGCCGACAGGCAATGATCGTCTTTGAGATTCCGTCCGAGCGCATCACGCTTGACGGTGAGGACAAGCCCCGTATGCTTGCCGGGACGTACACCGTCAGTCTTAACTCCAAGGGAACGCTCCGCAAGCTGCTTGAATCGTGGCGCGGCAAAGCGTTCACGGATGCCGAGGCCAAGTCGTTCGACCTCAAACAGCTTATCAATCTGCCGTGCATGCTGTCAGTCATCCAAAAAACATCGCAGAGTGGCAACGTGTTCGCCGCAATCGGCGGTGTGAGCAAGTATCCGAAAAATTTCCCGCCCATGCCGGACGCAGAGACAACGCTGTTCGCGTTCGACCTCGACACCATCGACGATTTGGAGAAGATGGAAGTCCTCCCCGATTGGATTCAAAAGCGGATCATGGAATCCGAGACCTACAAGGAATTGTCCGTGGAAAAAGCCGCAGACGAATCCTTCCAGAACATCAACGCCGACGATCTGCCATTCGGCAACGACTGATAGGCGCAGACGGCAAGGGCGTGACTTATGCCACGCCCCGACTAATCCGACAGGAAAGGAGAAAATGCGATGAAAGGGAAAAAGATATTTTTTGTGTCTCCATCGTTCCGAACGAACGGAGAACAAACACAGATTGGATATACGTTGTACGTCGGTAGAGAAAAAGGCGAAAAAATTGACGTTGGGTTCTTCCCGGTTCGTTTCGTCGCCCCGACGGTTGACGGCACAGGGGACGTAACCGTTACTATGGAGCAGAAGCACCTTGAATCCCTCTTAAACTTTGCAATGTTTTGCAAGGACAAGGGATACAGATACAAGGGATTTCATCTTTTGCTCCCGAACGGAAGCGGAACGGAGGGCGGCAATGCCGAACCGAATCCTTAAAGAGAGCATTCGCACAAGCAAAAAGGTCAATGCTCTATCCGACTTTCAATTCCGTATGTGGGCGTACTTGATTACGTATGCGGACGATTACGGCAGGGGGAGCGCAGATGCCGAGCTGATAAAGGGCATCGTGTTCCCACGCCGCAGGGGGATAACAGAAGCGCAGATTAAAGAAGCGTTCGCAAGCATGGCGAGTATTGGTATTGTGAATCTCTACGAAGTAGACGGTGAACCGTACTTCTACTTTCCTAACTGGGACGTTCACCAAACCGTAAGAGCGAAAAAAAGCAAGTTCCCCGCGCCGACGGACGCAAGCAGATGTTCAACGTTTGCAAGCAATTGCATGCAGATGCAAGCAGATGTTACCGTAATCCAATCCAATCCAATCCAATCCAATACGGAATCCAATACGTTAGATGTCGGCAAGCCGACAACGCAACCACGATTTGTCAAGCCGACGTTCGACGAAGTTGCAGCATACTGCACCGAGCGGCACAACGGCATTGACGCTCAATCTTTCATCGACTTCTACGAAGCAAGAGGATGGAAACTGAATCGGGGAGTACCGATGAAAGACTGGAAAGCGGCTGTGCGGACTTGGGAGCGACATGACCGAGAGAAACAACAGCAAGGCTTCCGTCGCAAAGACAAGTACGCTTCCGAAGCGTATGAGCAGCACACGGTCACGATGGACAGTTTGAAAGATGCCATCGTTGACTTCGGAGAGGATGAGATATGAGCAAGGACTATGAGGATTTTTTGAAGGAGAAGGAGTTGCAGACGATTGCTGCCGGATTCTCGGTTGATAAGGAATCGCTGAATAACCATCTGTTCCCGTTCCAACGCGATATTGTCGCATGGGCTTTGGAAAAAGGCAAGGCAAGCGTATTTTCCGATTGCGGAACTGGAAAGAGCCTTATGCAGTTGGAATTTGCAAACCAAGTCTGCAAACACACAGGCGGCACAGCGTTGATTATAGCACCGTTATCCGTTGTAGAGCAGACGCGGCGCGAAGGTATCAAGTTCGGCATTGATTCTCACGTATGCCGTGAGCAGAAAGACGTTGTACGCGGTGCGATCAACATCACGAACTATGAGATCATCGACCATTTCGACGCAGATGCGTTTAACTGCGTCGTGCTGGACGAATCAAGCATCTTAAAGTCGTTTACATCGGCCACGCGTAACGAACTGATAGACACTTTCGGTCGCATCGAATACAAGCTGTGCTGTACGGCAACACCGTCGCCGAACGACTTCACGGAACTTGGCAATCATGCGGAGTTCATGGGGATTATGACGAGATCGGAAATGCTTGCAACATACTTCATCCATGACGGCAGCGATACGTCGAAATGGCGGCTGAAAGGTTACGGCGAGAAGAAATTCTGGGAATGGGTAGCAACGTGGGCGGTCTGCGTGAGAACGCCGAAAGACCTTGGATATAGCGACGAGGGCTATGTGCTTCCGAAGCTGAACATTATAGAGGACATCGTGGAAAGCGAAGCGGACGCATATCAGCTTTTCTACAAGAGAGCCGAAACGCTGTCCGAACGCCGCGAAGCTCGAAAAGAGAGCCAGCAGAAGCGCGTAGAAGTAGCCAAGAATCTTGTGGAGCAGTCGGACGATCAATGGCTTGTGTGGTGCGATTACAACAGCGAATCGACCGAACTGCATAACGCGATTGCAGGCAGTATTGAGGTTGTCGGCGCGGATTCACCGGAATACAAGGCCGAGCAAGCGTTAAAGTTTGCGGACGGTGAGACAAAATGCCTTGTCTCGAAATCGTCCATATACGGCTTCGGCATGAATTTTCAGAACTGCCACAATATCATCTACTGCGGCATTTCGGACAGCTTTGAATCGTTCTACCAAAGCGTAAGGCGGTGCTGGCGATACGGCCAGCAGAACGACGTGAACGCACATATCATCATTTCGGAGAAGGAGCTGAACGTGCTTGACAATATCAAGCGCAAACAAAAGCAGATGGATGATATGCAAGACAACATGATCGCGTTGATGCACGATATAACCATGTCGGAAATCAAGCATACGACGCGCATCACAACAGATTATAAACCAAGGGAAAGAATGAAGTTACCATCATGGATTGCATGAATCAATATTACGGCAAAAACTTTGCCATCTACAACGGAGACACCACCGAGCTTATCAAGGAGTTTGCGGACAACTCTATGCACTTTGAGATTTATTCGCCGCCGTTCAGCAGCTTGTATACGTATTCCAACAGCGACCGCGACCTTGGCAACAGCAAGAGCGACGAGCAGTTCTTCGAGCATTTCCACTTCATCACGAAGGAGTTGTACCGCATCTTAAAGCCGGGAAGAATCATGGCGGTGCATTGTATGAATCTGCCGACTTCCAAGGAACGCGACGGTTTCATTGGAATCAAGGACTTTCGCGGTGAACTTATCCGAGAGTTTCAGTCTGTTGGATTTATCTACCACGCGGAAGTGTGCATTTGGAAGAACCCAGTAACCGCCATGCAGCGTACAAAGGCACTCGGACTACTGCACAAGCAGCTAAAGAAAGACAGTTGCATGAGCCGCATGGGAATCCCCGATTATGTCGTTATCATGCGGAAGCCCGGCGAGAACCCCGAACCCGTATGGCACACAAACGAAACGTTCCCTGTTTCGGATTGGCAAGAATACGCAAGCCCGATATGGGAATATGACTTTTCTCCGTGCTGGTGGGATATTAACCAAAGCGATACGTTGAACGTTAAGGCGGCGCGGGAAGATCGGGACGAACGGCATATCTGTCCGTTGCAGTTGCCCGTAATCGAACGGCTCTTGCGGATGTACACGAACGAGGGCGATACGGTATTCACGCCGTTCCTCGGTATCGGTTCGGAAGTCTATCAGTCCTTGCTGATGAAGCGCAAGGGAATCGGCATTGAACTGAAAACAAGCTATTACGAATGTGCCGTCCGCAACTGTATCGCCGCAGAAGAAAAGGGCGAAGAAATATCGCTGTTTTGAGGTGACGGAATGACTGACACAATCGAGATCAGAGCCGACGATGCGGCGGCGGTCGTTGAGTACATCGAGGAACAGGAAAACGTGCCGGAAAATGTCAAGCAGGCGCAACTGCGGATATGGGCGGCGTACTGCGACAAGTACATTTGAGGTGAACGCGATGGTTCGATGTGAATACTGCGGAAGCATTGTAAACGAGGAAAACGGGAACTGCCCGAATTGCGGTGCGCCGTTGCCAGAAGAGGAAGAAGTCGAGAAATTGTATATATACACATTTCAAGGCGAAGAGGTTTACTTCTCGCCGAGAAGAAACGAGAGAGGGCAATACGAACGGAAGTCGTTAGAAGAAAGAAGCCCGACCATCGAATCGCTACGTGACGCGGAAAAAACGATAGAAGCCGAAACAATTAAATGCAAGATTCTTATGTTCGCATTTATAGGCGTATTAGTAGCCGCAAATCTTGCGTGGATATTGAGTATGTTTTTTTAGGAGGATGCCATGACACAGACGGAACGAGTAGAGCAGTACATGAAAGACTTCGGGAGCATCACACAGCTGGATGCCATCCGCGACCTCGGTGTGATGCGGTTGGCTTCGCGGATCAATGACATGAAGCGGCAAGGCGTTCGCATCGTCAAGACGATGGAGTCCGCGAAGAACCGCTACGGCGACACGACAAGCTATGCGAGGTACAGATTGGCAGAATGAACGAATCAGCATTAACGAAGATCGAGAGAGCGAACCCGAATCTGCTGTTGATGCCGAGCATGTGCAAGCGGATAACATTTGCCACGGCGATAGACGATGACCGCATGATGATGATGATAGACCAGTACGGCAAGCCGCCGTTGAAGCTGATAATGACGGTTGAAGAAGCCTACGCCGTGTCACAGGAGATCAAGCACATGCTGTCGATGGTTGGTCGGGGCAGAACACAACACGCAGTCGGGAGGAAACACAGATGACGTGGAATCGGATGCCGGGGTACGGTGTCGGCGCGGGATGCAAGGACTGTGAAGAACGGCACAGGGCTTGCCAAGATACTTGTGAGAAGCTGAACGCCAAGAGAGCCGAATATGAAGCGGCAAAGGAACGTGCGCGGAAAGGCAAAGACGCACAGGAGTATTCCATCGACACCGCACGGAAAGCGAAAGTGCGGAAGATGAAGCGCGACAGAAAGTAGGAGGATATCATGGAGGCAGCAAGGAAACTACCGTTGCATTGGCACATGACCGATATGGAGATTGCGACATCATATCGGCAGGCGAAGAACAAGGAAATGCAAGTGCGTGTAATCGCAGACTTGAATGTTCGGACGTGTAGGGAAGTCTGCGACAAACTGGAGATGCTCGGCTTCGACATGCGCCGATATCGTGCGCTGCGGTTAAGCGCAAAAGAGAGCGCATGGAATGAGGATGAGGTCATGCTAATGATGCGATTGCGGGACGTGTACGATTATTCGTTCGCAGAAATCGCAAAGGCACTCGACAAGACACAGAGTGCGGTGCGGAACAAATATCGTCGGATGAATGGAGATTATGAATGACATACGAAGAAGTGTATGAGGGTATCACGCCGATACCGAAAGGCAGACCAAGGTTCACGCGAACAGGGCATACGTACACGCCGCCCAGAACAGCGTTCTACGAACGGACGATTCGCAACATGTACAAAGGCCCGAAGTTCGAGGGCGCAATCGGAATGCACGTCATATTCGGAATGCCGATACCGAAGTCCACGAAGAAAGCGGACAGGGAAAAGATGCTGGCCGGAGAGATTGCCCCCGCAAAGAAACCAGATTGCGATAATTTGCTCAAAGCAGTCTCTGATGCGGGAAATGGCGTAATGTTCGAGGACGATTCACAGATCGTCTATGTGGCGGCAGAAAAAGCGTATGCGGAAGAACCGTATGTGAAAGTGAGGATATGGAATCTATGAGCAAGGTTATGGGCTTTATGCTGTGGGCGTACTTGGTGCTGATAGCGACGCTGCTTGCCACCGCCGCGCTGTTCGGCTTGGTGTGGGTGTGGGCAAAAGCATTCGGGCTGATGCTGTCGGTGTTCGGGGTGGCATGATGGAATGGATTCCGTTTTTGCTGTTTGTCACCGCCGGGGTGATACTGCTGATTACATCGGCGGCGATTGTGAACTATTACGAAAAAGAAGAAGATGAAAAGGAGAATTAGAATGAACAAATTCAAAGTCGGAGATATTGTTATCGGGAACGAAAAAGCAAATGAGTACGGAATAACGGTGAAAGGGACAATCGGTGCCGTTACGGAAATTATTGATGATAGGCAAATTGTGATATGTGTGGATGGAGATTCATATACAGTTCTGGCTGATAGATTCGACAAATACGTTTCTACGAATCCTATATCTCTTGAAATCAAGCGCGTCATCTTCAACGATCCGGCGACCATCGTGCTGTGGCAAGACGGCACAAAGACCGTCGTGAAAGTCCACGACGAGCCGTTCGATGCAGAAAAGGGACTGGCAATGGCGATTTTGAAGAAGTTGTGCGGCAAGGCGCAGCTACAGAAGGAGTTCAAGAAATGGATAACGCAGAACTGATTAGGATGGTAAAAGCTGCTGAACGGTACATAAATTATTTCGCGCCGAGATGTTATGCGTCTATTGAAGCCGAAAAAGCAATTCTAGCCGCCGCCGACGCGCTTGAAGCGGCTGATAAGCGGATTGCTGAGCAGCAGAAGCAAATCGCTCAATTATACCTTTTGTTGAATAACAGAATCAACGAGATTGCAGAACTTGAAGCGCAGATGCCGAAAGAGGGCGAGTGGATTGATATGGGCGATTTTGAGATGTGTTCGGTTTGCAAAATAGCGCAACGGAAAAAATATCGGCAATATTACGATGGATTCATGTGGGTGAGGACGGATTTCTGCCCGAAATGTGGCTCACGTATGCGGAAAGGATAACAGGAATGATTGACCTATCGAAGAAATATGCTCTGCTTGAAAGCGGAGATATAGAGCCGTTGCAGTATGAGGACGGCACACGGAGGAACGCTTATAGGGATTGTGACGGATTGTATTATCTCGACCATGACATACGTATTCGCCTCGGCTCGATATACGGATATGCGTATCAGCATGACAGGATCGTAAAGACGAGCGACACGAAAGCCGTGCTGATGTCCACGAGGTTGTATGCCGAAAAGCATCATCCCGAAATACTGAAAGGAGAACAGGAATGATTGCAAAACTGAAATATTACCGAGCCGCGATCAAGTGGCTGTGGCAACACCGTGCCGAGCCGAACAACCGTGCCAAGTGGCGGCGCATGATGCGTGAGGTGGCAGAATGAGTGAAGTTATTGTGCGAATGGAGATGCCGTCAAGCTGTGCAGGTTGTCTGATGGCAGACGATGAATCACGGTTTTGCAAGGCGGCAAAAGAGTATATTCCGACGCTTGGCAGACCGTCATGGTGTCCCATCGTGGGCGCACTGCCGGAACAGCATGGGGATTTGATAAGCAGGGAGTATGCTATTGCAACTGCTGTGTCTGGTTTAGTAAGAACATTCCCAACAACTGAAGGTGGGGAAAGATGGATAAGAGTGAATGAAGTGCGAGAGAGCATTAAGTCTGCACCGACCATCGTCCCCGCAACGGAAAGGAGTGAAACATGAGCGAAGTACGGTTGATTGATGTAAATGCGGCTATATCTGTGTTTGCAGACATGGGGCAAGATATTGACACGCATGATGTCATTGACTTGTTGAAAGAACAGCCGACCGTGGACGCTGTGCCTGTGGAATGGATGAAGGCGAAGATTGAGAGCCTTAAATCGCAAGGCAACGAGTTTGCGTCACTTGCGGCAGGAATGATACAAGCTATGCTGAATGACTACGGCGCGGGCGGAGAAAGGCGGTAAGGGATGGCATTGATTGAAAACACGCTATTCGGCGTGAAGGACAAGGTACAGATAGCTATTGACCGCTTGAAAGCGTTTGAACCGCCCGAAGGGTACTATGTTGCCTTTTCGGGCGGCAAGGACAGTCAATGTATCTACCACCTATGCGTACAGGGGGGGGTAAAATTTGACGCTCACTATTCGATAACAAGCGTAGACCCTCCCGAACTGATACGGTTCATAAAGAAATATTATCCCGATGTGAGCCGCGATTATCCGCGTGACGCAGACGGCAAGGTTGTGACTATGTGGAATCTCATTCCGAAGCACACGATACCGCCCACACGAATGGCTCGATACTGCTGCGCGGAATTGAAAGAAACGAACGGCAAAGGTCGAGTGACCGTGACAGGCGTAAGATGGGCAGAATCGGCAAGACGCAAGAAACTGCATGGCATTGCGAACGTGCAAACGCAATCGAAGAAGATCATCAACGAAGCGTTGCAGAACAATCCATCCGCGAAGCTGAATGACCGAGGCGGCTTGATAATGAACGATGACAACGATGAAAGTCGAAGAACGGTCGAGCAATGTTATCGGACACGCAAGGTGCTTGTGAACCCCATTGTGGACTGGACGGACGATGATGTGTGGGAATACCTAAACGATGTCGTGAAAGTACCGCATTGTGAACTGTACGACCAAGGCATTACGCGCATCGGATGTATCGGTTGTCCCCTTGCTGGATCGGAGAACATGAAACGTGACTTTGAACGCTACCCGAAATACAAGGAGAACTATATTCGAGCGTTCGACCGTATGATAAAGAACCACCCGAACGAAATCCGCATTGCAACAGGCGAACCCGCCGAAGCGGGGGGGGTACAACAGGAATCCAAGCATGGGTCGAGTGGTGCTGAAATGGATGATACAGAATATGAACTGAATAAGTCCGATTTCGGGGGGGGTATCACGGACAGCGCAGAATACTCCGATGGTGGTACTGGAGCATGGGCATCCCGAACTGGACGGACGAGCAATAATGACATGGTGGATATGGATACACAGAACGAACAAGGACGAACCGAATCCTATAAAGTAATCCGAACAGGACAAGACGAAATGGCGTTTTTCTTAAAAGACGATGTAGACCAACCGATTGAGCAAGGCGTACTTGTGAAGCGGGGGGGGTACTGGCTTGGGAGAAAACGATAGAACCGACCGCAGAACTGCTGGTGGAAGTGTGGATAGGCATGATGTCGGGAACAGACGCGACAGGGCTTTTATGGATTCCACTCGACGGCAAGCGGAGCAATGGTTCGAGAACTGGGTTAATTTCAAGTAAGGAGCGATAGCAATGCCCAACAACCTACACGATAAGTTAGTCGAACACCTCTCGGCAATCGAAGAATGTTGTGCCGTCTGCGAGGTGGAAAGCAAAGGATGGCACGACGCATGGGTGGTACGGCGCGAACTGTGCCGTGCCATGTGGGCGGTGCTGACATGGATATTAAGGAGGGATAAGTGATGGCATCTATTGACATGATTGTAAACGAGGAACTCGGTCACTATTATGTGGACTGTGACGGAATACGGTTGGTGTATGAGTGCGTGAACGGCGTATCCTACCCGAAGTTGGTAGGCTGGTACAGGCCAGACGCGTGGGGCAAGCCTGCGCCGGTCGAGAACGGCTATGCGGTGATGGCGCGGGGGATGTTGGAGTGAGCAGTAATTATGTCATAATCAGCGATGATGCCGTGTATAGACTGTTTTACGAAGTCACTTGCAATGTGTTCTGTCACTTTGATAAGGACGAACAATCCAGGGCAGCAGATGTAATCCTCGGTGCGCGGATCATGGCAACAACAATGATTCAGTACTTAGAAGAGAAGGGCGGAAAAGATGAGAAAGTACCGAATCCAAGTGCTGACTGAACAGGACATTGCGCGGATGGACGCGAATCGGAAGCCGAAGAACTTCTTCGCGTTCGTCCGCGCCGCAGAAGCCGATTTAAGCCGTTTTGAGCCGCAGACAGGCAAGTTATCGTCCGAAGCGGAAGAACGGCGGGAAGGTGTGTTAGAATCGTTCAAATCGGCATATGAGAAAGGATGTGGCAACTTTGATTGCGAATAGATGGAAGAATGTGCTTGCATCGAGGGGCATGACGCAAGCACAAGTCGCAAGGGCGGCGAACGTGAACGTGCCGATTATGTCGATGGTGGTGAACGGGGTAGGAATATTAACGAGAGAGGAATTGAAAGCTGTGTGCAAAGTTCTTGACATCTCGCCGGATAAAGTGTATTCTCCCGATGTGCTAAAGGCCATATACGGCATGGAAGCAAAGAAGCATTCGCAACGTAGTGTGTCCATCAAGCTGATGGGAGAGGACTTGGAACTGTTCAACGAGATCAAGAGAAAGCTGGGACTATCGGAACTGTCGCCGCACATCGGGCTTATACGGTCAATGATGCTTGCGTACAAAGACACGCTGAATCGAAGCGAGGAAGAATAAGGTGGACGAATCGTATAACCGCAAGTGGAGATTCCTGTCAGCATACACAGCGCAGAAGATGCGTCTGCGTCGCTTGCAGCGTCAACGCGAAGAATACATCGTTCTGCGCGGCAAGGCTAATGCGCTCGGCACGGTCATCCAGCAGGGGCGCACAAGCGACACGACGTGCGATGCCGCCTTGCAGATGCTTGATAATGCGGACAAGATAGAGCGTCGCATTGCGGAGATATACGAAACGCTTGCGACAATAACGGAGTACATCGAATCCGCGCCCATCACGGAAACCGAAAAGCTGATACTGACTTGCCGCTTCATCCAGAATCTTCATCCGGCAAAAATCTGCATCGAGATAGGCGACGATGAAAGCACGTATGCGGCTATGCAAAAGCGGATCAAGCGCATCGTCCGAAAACTGCCAGAACCGAAAACGAAAAAGAGGCTGTAAAGCCTCTTTTTTGATGCTTACTGCATCTGTTCCATCTTGGAGATAAAGCGTTGGAACTCTTGACGCGTCTTATCGTCGGGAGCGTCCTCCATCATGCCGCGCAGTTCCTCGACCATATCCCCGGCGCGGGAATAACCGTCATCACGGGCATACCGTCCCATACTGTCGCGTCGGGCATTTCTGCCGCCCGGTGCCGCCACAGACGCGGCACTTTTCGTAGCCGCTGTTGCCGCCAGTTTTACGGGTTCTCGTCCTGACTGTTTGTCTTACTTTCGCCATAGTTTATGTCTCCAACTCCCGATACAAAAGCGTCCCCATCGCCAGTATCGACTTCTTGCGTGACTTCTGTATCCACGAATTGATTCTCATAGATGACCCAACCAACATTCGATGCGACAAGCGCGACAATAAGAACGAGAATTACAATCCATTGATGAAGGTTCACCCGTTCCATCCGAGCCATGTCCTTTTCGTGCGTGAGGAAAGGGACGGGTTCGGGTCTGCTGACCGTGCATCTTTCACAATCAGTCATTTTAAGATAATGCCCCCAATCGCTGTAATGATTACGCCGATGATTCCCGCAATGATAGCCCAATCCAGCTTGCGAATGTCATCCAGCTTCGATTCGATGACGGCAAGACGCGCATTGTCATTGGACAGCTTTGCGGACACATCGTCCATTTGAGAATCGCACTCTTGCCGTGTCATAAATATACCTTTAAGGTATTCGATGTCCTCATGGCTGAACGGCATGGTTAGAAGTTCTCCTTATCGGTCGGATTGTTCAAGATGCCGAACCCGACAAGGATAGAACCAACCGCGTTAAGTACCATTTTGAACGTCTCATTGGTGATGCCCCACTTCGCAGGCAGCCCGAACGCAGACAGGATAATCCATACCGCGCCGATGGCAGAAGCCCATACCGCCCAAGACCTTAAACGATTCTGCTTTTGATTTTCAAGCATTGTGATTCTCTCCTTTCATTGTGCCATAAAAGTATGCGCACGTACAGTTATTTTTGCACAAGCGTCGTATACCGCTCGTTGCAAGTGATAAAACCGCGCTGTCCCTTGTAGTCCACCTCATACCAGTACGGATCGGCATCTGCCTGTCCGTAGCACGGAAGAAGGTCACCCCGATGCGCTGTCCCGATGCTCGGAAACATCGTGCCGTTCCCTTCGCGCACCCGCACCGAGCCGCCGCGCACCTTCACGCATTCGTGCGTGGACGGCTTCGGCTCGTCCCATTCCAAACAGGACGCTTTGCCGATCCTGTGCCATTCTCGCTTGACATATCGCCGCCGAACAACGCCGTATGTTCTGCCACGCGCCTCGATTAGGTCTGTGTCAGATACCATGTACCCGATATGCGTTGCTCTGCCGTCCGAATTGACACGGAACAGCCAGTAGCCGCGCTTCGGCGTTTCGGTCATGTCGCACAGTCCCATCATGCCGTTTGCGGATAAGTCATGCGGCAAGGTGTGTGTGAGGTTTTGCAGATAGTACATACCCAAGCCAGAACAGTCATAGCCGCGCAGTTCGGTCACGCCGGACGCGAATTTGTCCTCACAGAACCGTTCCACCTTGGCGCGGTTCGATGCGTCCTTTTCGTGCCGTGCTATGACGGTCTTGTAGTTGTTCGGAGTGAGCAATGTACCTTGACCACCCCATAAATACGGCTGTCCGATTTGCTCGTTTAGGTACGTATTAAATTCGGATAGTTTGATTTTAGCCATCTGCTCCCTCAACTTTCTGTCTACTCACGCTCGCAATATCACAGTATTGTGTGTGTGATTAAAAGTATCATTAATTAACTGGTGGAATCTGTCGAATGAACACATCATACTTTTCGTTTGATACAATCATTCTACGCAGTTCTGCTCCTTTTTCTGCCGTTTCCTTGCTTGTATTCCAAGGAGCATTTCCAAGAAATGTTTTTTCTTCGCCAGTTTCTTTATTTCGTTGTACTACTTCCCAATTTTCCATTCCACAAAATACCGCAGATTCTTCTCGCTCACCACCGCAACGGAATGGAATTGTTCAGTTCGCGTGTCAATAACATTGTGCAGAGTGTAGTATTTTTTCATGTCTTATCCCTCACTTTCTGCCGTATCGCTTACCCAAGAATAGGTCGGCGTTCCACCGCTTACCGTAGCTTTGAGCGTGTACGTTCCGTCTGCCAGTCCGCTTGCTTGCGGAATACGGAACAGCACAAGGCTCATGTCGTTATTGCTCTGCTGAATCATGTAGTAGCCGTCCGCGCTTGCGAGGTCGGGAAGATGTTGCAACTTATCACGCAAATTCGCGGGATAGAACGTGTTGTGACCGACAGGGATAGCTACATCACGGTCGCCTTGTTCGTAGGCGTA